>ERZ1106930.67-NODE-67-length-53985-cov-653.596737_pt1 | contig 53985 bp, 34 predicted proteins | sample MGYA00403663_ERZ1106930 | MGnify/ENA primary metagenome ERZ1106930 (study PRJEB35170, sample SAMEA104062438) | human gut metagenome | biome: human gut; feature: human-associated habitat; material: faeces | place: Denmark | collected 2012-06-26 ... | reverse complement strand
TGCGGTTTTGATTCAACGATTTGCGGTTTTGATTCAACGATTTGCGGTTTTGATTCAACGATTTGCGGTTTTGATTTAACGATTTGCGGTTTTGATTCAACGGTTTGCGGTTTTGATTCAACGATTTGCATTGTTGATTCAACGGCTTGCATTGTTGATTCAATTGTTTTTCCGTCCCCGCGGCAGATGCCGCGGGGACGGAAAAACAACTACATCAAACAACTACATCAAACAACTACATCAAACAACCACATCAAACAAGCGTATCAAGCAAACGTATCGAACAAAGGAAAGCAAAGGTGATTTTTCGGGGATCAGTAAGAAAGAGGCAGAGAGACAATAAAAGTGAGCAAGCCGTTTTCCTGTTTGAAAGTGAGATCGCCGTTCATGGAGTGCATATAACTTTTGGACAGATAGAGGCCGAGCCCAGAATTATTCTTGTTAGGAGACTGGGAGTAATAGGGATAAAAGACATTATCCGAGTCGGAGATCCCTTTGCCGTTGTCGGAAATGAACAGGTTGCACTGATTTTTTCTTTTCCAGGAAGAAATGACGATTTTATCGCAGCCCGAGTGTTCAATGGCGTTGAGGACGATGTTGCTGATGACGGAATACAAACTGTTGTATTTTCCGTAAACGCAAAGTTTGCAGGGTAAAATTTTAAGCTGAATGCCGTTGGCGGTGCAATCGGGTTCGTAATCTTCGCGGATGCGTTCGAGGAGTTGGTTCAATTCAAAGCTTTCCGAGTTTTCGGGGGCGAAATTATTTTTGGAAAAGTTCGATAGCTCGTTGAAATCGCGGGACATCTCATTGATTTTATGATGGATGATGTCCAAAGTTTTTTTCTGTTCGTCGTCTTTTTCGCGCTGTCTGAGAACGGATAAGAAATTTTCTATGCTGGCGAGAGGTTTTTTCATGTCGTGGGAGACATATCGGAACAGCTCGTCACGTTCGGAGACGATGGATTTTAGTTCTCGCGTGCGGATCTGGACTTCGGCCTGCAAATTTTCTGTCAGGTAATTGAGTTTTCTTTCCTGGTGGATGAACACTCTGCCGCCGAGGAAAGCCGTATAAAGCAGGGCAGTGATGGCGATCCAGAACTGCGGATGAAAGATTGCCGAAATATCGGTGTAAGGGATACAGAAAGAAATTCCCAAAAAGCCTACGAAAAGGGGAGAGATCAGGAGAGGGAAATTTTGATCTGTTTTTGTAGCATACAGAAAGACGAAAAAGAGCAAAGCGGCAGAGAAGAACAGGATGAAGCAGATTTTGAATGTTTTTTCCCAGATACAGATATTGAGGGGCAAGAGGCAGAGAACAAAGACGGTAATACAATAAATGCAATTGAGGACAAAAAAAGCCGTCCATAAAGGGGAAAGTCTTTTTTTGGGTCTGACGGTCAGAAGGGCGGAGAGCAGTGTGAAAGCGACGGAAAAGGCGCGGATACTGTTCCACAGGTAGGGCAGAGAAAGGGAGGAGGACAATTGAAAGGTAGTTAAGAAAACGCCGAAGATCCCCAGGCTGATCAGCAGGTGAGGCAAAAAGGACCGTTCTTTTTTTAAGAGGCAGATAAAAAGCAGGATGGCGGTAATAAAGGCAGCGAGCAGGTAAGAAACGGTGACATACGTTTGATTTTGGGTCACGAGCGTTTTGACTGCGGACGGGGCGCCGATGACGGGGATGCCGTCGATTCCGGCGGTTTTATTGGTTTCCGTCTCGTAATGGATGGTCACGACGGTTGCCGCCTGCAATGGTTCGGGATAGATAGCCTGACGTCTGGAATAAAAGGACAGATCCAGCGGAACGGGTTCCGTCATGCTGATGTGATCGGTTGTCTTTCCGACGTAATCGCTGTAATTCATGTAATCGTAATCGGAGATAGAACCGATGCTTTCGGTGAGAATGTAATTGACGTAAATATTGCAGGCAGACCAGATTTTCGGGATTTGCAGGGTGAAGTGCCAGGCTGAGTCGCCCTGCAGAAAAGGAGCGAGGGACTCAGCCTGTTCTGTATAATTTTCGTCTGTGGGGTCGAGGTTGCGAATCACGAAGATGAAGGTACCTCTTTGTGCGAAAGAGTGATTTTGGCGCAGGTCGATGGGGGTACCATGGATTTCGGATTTGGGGGTCAGGTAGACGTCGGGGGTGTAATTGACATACGGCAAGTAATTCAAAGATTCCAGATCCTTGATGGAAACGGAAACGATCGGTGTCTGGTCCGTGCCGCGGATGGACAAATCGTAAGGGACGAGATTTGCTTCGGGCGGCAGAAAGAAGAGCAGCAGCATCATAAGGCAGGAGGCGAGAGAAATGGCTGCCAGGACGGAATAACGGAAAGCGGCTGGTTTATTCATTGTTCGGCTCCTTTGGGAGAAAATGCGTAACCTTTTCCGAATGCTGTATGTATGAGGGTCTCGCCCGTGGCGGATTTTAATTTTTGGCGCAAGGTAGAAAGGTGTCTGCGTATGGTAGTGGTTTGCAGGCTGGGGGCATCCCAGACATGTTCGTAGATCTCATCCGAGGTAAAAAAACGGTTGGGGTGATTGATGAAAAACCACAGGATATTGAATTCGCTGGAAGTGAGGGTTAGCATTTTTCCGCAAAAAGACGCAGTACGTTTATTGCTGTCGATCTCCAAACCGCAGCAGGAACGTTTTGCGTGGGCGGGGGGCAAAAACCGCAGACGTATCCTTGTTTCGAGGATATTCATGGAGCAAGGTTTCACGATGTAATCGATTGCGCCGGAATGAAATCCGTCGAGTATATTTTCTTCGTTACCCAGATCGGACAGGATGATCACGGGCGGAACGGGTCGGATCACTTTCAGAAGGTCGAGCCCCGAACCGTCGGGCAGGATCACATCGAGGACGATCATATCCGGATGCAGATTTGCAGTTGCCGCGATCGCTTCCTGAAGGGTAGATGCCGTATAAACCGTTGCTCCTCTGTTTTGAAACCATTCAGCCATCTGTGCAAGGAGCTGCGCGTCGTCTTCCACAAATAAAATATTCCGATTTGTTATTTCCTGCAAAAGAAATACCTCTCCATAGATGATAGAAACAGTATACAGTATTTAAAGGGGAAAATCAAGCCCCATAATTTGTTACGAATTGTTACGGTTGGAGATTTCGTGTGCTGAACTATGGAAATTACACTATATAAATGCTATAATCGAGAAAAACTTATCAAAACTACAGACTGTAGTTTTTTTGTTTTTGGAAAAAACAAAAAAGTTCATTAACGGCAAAAAAAGAGGGGAGAGATGGAAAGAGAGGGAGAGAAAAAGAAGAAAGCCGCCCTGGTCGCGATGATCGTATGCACGATCATATTGCTGCCTGTGCTGGTGATCAATCTGACGCTGATCATCAAGGGCAGTATAAACCGCGATCTGCCGCCGGACATTTTCGGGATAGCGCCGCTGGCGGTGACGACGGGTTCGATGGCGGGTGACAAAGAGGGGAGCTTTGAGGAAGGCGCGCTGTTATTAGTAAAGCTTCTGGACGAGACGGAAGTAAAGTCGTTGAAAGAGGGGGATGTGATCACCTTTTCTTCTTCGGATATTTATGTGACGCACAGGATCGTATCGGTCAACCGCGACGAGGCGGGGGAGGTGATCTCGTTTGTCACGCAGGGGGATGCGAACAATGTGACGGACGGTTCCATTCCCGTTGCGAACGTGATCGGCAAGTGTGTGGGGAGTATCGGCGGCCTCGGCGGCTTTGCCCTGTTTTTGCAGACGCCGACGGGCATACTTGTCGTGGTGGGCATTCCCGTATTGTTGTATATTGTTTACGATATTCTGCGGATCAGGCTTTACAACAGGCGTGTCGAAGCGGAAAAAGGCGATGCTTTAAAAGAGAAAGAAGAAGAGATCGAGCGTCTGCGTGCGCTGGTTCAGGCGCAGGACGGTCAAGATCCGGAAAAGAGCGACGGCTCCGATAAAAACCCGTAAGCTTGGATTCGTTCCACACACGGATCGGGTATATATAAAATTTGATGGGAGGATAAAATGACAAAAAGAAAAAGTCTTGCTTCAAAGCTATTTTTGCTGATCGTACTTCTGACGCTGATCAGCTGTTGTTTCTTGGGTAGTACGTTTGCCCGTTATACGAGCGGCGGAAGCGGCACTGCAACGCTGAGCGTTGCAAAATGGAATATCGAAGGGCCCGCGGAAGGGGAAATGGATGTCACGTTCTCAAAATTATCTCCTTCAAAAGATGAGTACGTATCGACGGCTCGCACGCATTCGACCGGAAGAGAACTTGCCGCGACCATCGTCAACAAGAGCGATGTAGACGCGTTCGTCACGCTTACGGCCGATAACGAACAGCTTACCAATATTTTGGGAAATAGTTGGGGCGATTACAGCGAAGATGTTATCAAGGGGCTTTTTGACATCAAGATCTACACGAATACGGAGAATAATGCGGAAGGCGCCACGGAATATACGTCAGCCGTCAAATTGACGGCGGCTTCAGACGGTACGGCACAAGCCGGCGGCACGCTCTATGTGTATGTGGAAGTGACGTGGACGAGCGATACCGAAGGGGTAACGGGAGACGAGGCGGATAAACGTGATACCTGGGTCGGCGAGAACATTTCGGCGGTTTCCTATACGTTGTCCTATAAGGCAGTGCAGGACAGCGAACTTCCCGTTTCAAATTAAAAAACTGTTTTTTGCCGCGCCCCGCACGGTGTGGGTGCAGGGCGCGGCAGAACATCGTTTTCGGCGGATTGATCCGCGCGGTATGCAGGAAAGGAACAAGGGAAAAAGTGAAAAGCTGAAAGGCGGTATTTTGTATGATGACGGAAAACGAGGATAGGAAAAATAAATTGACGCAGATTGCCGCGGCGCGCTCCGATCGTTCGTTTGCCGAGCGGATGGGGGAGGCCGGATACACGGCCGGCAGGCGTTACGATGCGGTCAAAAACGCGTTTTTGGCGTATAAAAGTTCAGCACGTAAGCCGAAATTTATTACATCGCGCATTTCACGGAGCGGAGAGACGTTCCGAGCGGGCAGGCGGGTATTGGGAAAACTGTGCCTTGTGGGAGGCTATTTGCGGTTGTTTCTCGCCCTGGATCCTGCGCTTTACAATGCAGAAAAATATCATCACAAAGATTATTCGGAAGTAGTGCGGTACGCAAAATTTCCTTTTATGATAAAGCTGTCCTCCGACAGGCAGGTCAGGTATGCGGAAGAACTGATCGGCGAAGTGTGCAGGCAAAACGGTTTTGTGCGGGATGAGGGATATATTGTCAGAGATCAGGCAAATATATTCAAAAAGCCGAAGCACAAAAAAGCTTTGCAAAGCACGGAGCAGTTCCCCGAAATCATAACGGCCATGCCGGAAACGGTCATGTCGGAAACGGCTATGACGGAAACGGCGGTGTCGGAAACGGCGGCAGAGGCGCCTGCGGAGCCGGAGGCGATCGACGTCAGTCTTCCGACGAAGGCGACGGTCGTAGACAAACAGGGCGCGAAGATCGGAAAAGTCCGAAGCGGGGTCTGGTTGGATGCGGACGAACAGGAACAGGGTGTTTTCAAAAAAGAAGAAACGAACGTATTTGTGTACGCAGGGGAAATGCGTACGGGATACGTGGATAAAAATGACAATATACTGACGCTGGACGATCAATATGTGGCGACGATCCGTCGGGGCAATCATGTGTGGGTGCTGTTTCTCGTGCTGTTGCTCGTATTGATCACGTTGCTGACCTTTATTCTGACGGCGTATTTTCTCACGAGATCGGGCAATGTCGATTATGCGCCTGTCCTGTTCATAGCGACGGAAGACGGAGAAAACTGGGAAGATACAGAAAATCTGCCCGTATTTATGAACGAAAGGTTCGGAGACAGTAAAATTGCTCCAGGGATGCGGGGCAGTTACAGGTTTACGTTTGAGAATCGCAACGCGAACACATTGCTGTACGGGCTTTCGTTTACACAGACGAACGAATACGGGATCGAGATTGTGTACCGGCTCAAGCGGGACGGTGCATACATAGCGGGCGCAGTCGGATACGTGGCTTTGGATGGCTTGGGGATCGGTGATCTGACGATCGAGCCGCATTCGGCGACGATATTTGAGCTGGAATGGTATTGGCGCGACAATGACGAAGCGGATACGCAGGCGGGTGAAAATTCTGCGGTTTATACTCTTGCGATTTCACTGACGGCACAGGTCAGCGAACGGGCTTAGATATGGGTAAGGTATATAAGGTATTTAAAATTATATTGCGGGCGGTATTGTTGGCCGTTGTCGGGCTGCTGCTCATTTACAACGCTTATATACTGATTGCGCGTTGGCTGTACGGCGACGGGATGCCGAAGATTTTCGGATACTCATTTGCCGTGGTGGTTTCGGGGAGTATGGCGGACGAGATCTGTATCGGCGATTTTATCGTGACGAAAGAGCAGGGCTCGTATTCTGTCGGAGAGATCATTACATTTTTTGACGAAGAGAGCGGTACATACATCACGCACCGCATTATACTGGCGGCGGAAGACAAGTACGCGACGAAGGGAGACGCGAACGATACGGCGGACGATTTCAGCGTACCCAAGAGTGCCGTTGTGGGGAAAGTGGTGGCGGTTCTTCCGCAGTTTGGGAAGACGGTGACTTTTCTGCAAAGTCCCCTCGGTATCTTGTGCATCGTGGGGGGAGGGGCGGTTCTTTGGATTCTGGCAGACATTGTGTCGGAGCGGTTGAGGAAGCGGAAAGATGAATGAAAGAAGAAAAAAAATACCTGTCATACGATATCTTTGTTATCTTCTTGCGGTGAGCATTCTGTTTACGGGTGTCACATTTTCGAGGTATGTCAGTTATACGAGCGGGAATACGGATGCCGTGCTCAGTCGGTTTGCGGTGTCGTACGAGATCGGGGATATGTCGGCGCTCACCTTTTCGAATGTGGATTACTGGCTGAATCTGGGCGGCACGCAGGTAGCGATGAACACGGCGCGGTCGGTGCGGTTCACGGTGCGCAATCATACGCTGTCGGAGAACGGGACGCCCGATCGTATTTCGGATATCGATCTGCAAAGCACTTTGCGGCTGTACGCGCCTGCGGAATTTGTAAAGAATCTTGCGGTGCAGGTGGCGGAGGTGGATGAAACGGGAGCGTATGTCACCAAGACGCCGCAATATGTGTTGAAAGAACTGATTTATCGGAATGGGGCGTTTGCGCAATGGCAGGGAGAAGAACTGGACACGGCGTCGTTTGAAAACTACGATGCGCGGACGGAGGACGGTAATCTTGTCAGCGAGGTGCTCACGATGAGCGGCGGGTTCAGCGGGACGGAAGCGGATCCCGAAGGAACCATCCGCGCATATGCAGGGCAGACGAAAAGCGAAATTACGCTGACGGCTTCCGTTTCGCCTGCAAATTATAGCGTCGGCTTTTATCGGAGCGATGTGGCGGACGAAAGCAAGTCGGCTGCGCAGTTGTTTCTGGATTGCGTGAAAGAGATACCTTTCTATACGCTGGATATTTCTCTTCCCGATATGTTCTTGCAGGCGGACGGCAAGGCGCAGGAAAGCACGTTTGTCCTGTTTCTGACGGTGATCGAGCGGAGTGTCGGCGAAGAGTATTCCTTACCGTGGACGGACGATTTTTTGACGGAGAAAACTCTGAACGGCGCGGCGGTCACGGGATATCATTTTGAACGGGAAGCAAGCGTGTTTGAGGAAGGCGCGGACGGACAGCTCGTGGATTCAGGCAAAAAAACGACGATACGTATTCAAAAAACGTTTACGGAATCGGGAGAAACAATGTCATATTACCACATAGCTCCGCTTGAAGAAGGTGCGCCGTCGCTGGCGCATCCCGTGACTGAATTTTATGACAGAAACGGAGCTGCGGCAGAGGCGGGGTATGCATCGGTCACCGACGTACATGGACTTTTCGGAAAATGTTCCAATGAAGGAAAGAGCGGTTTTATTTCGTTCGATGGCATAACCGACAATCCTTATTTGTCCGATTACGGCAATACGGAGAACGACTATGCGATCGGCCAGGTGCTGAGCAAGGGGTATCTGACGCGCCTGAATGTGGTGTTTGTGCAGGCTTCCGAGCGTTGAAAGGAGGGGACAGATGAAAAACAGAACATGGACGATCCTGTTTGGTTCGGTTTTGAGCGTCCTGATCGTTACGCTGATGAGTTTTGCATTCACGTACGGGCGTTACAGCGAAGAAGTTTCTTCCGAAAACCACAATTACGGGAGCGATATCGAATACATAGTTGCCGATCAGATCGAAGTGACGGATATGAACGAATTTATCGGCGCCATTCAAAACGGATATTCGAATATCATCATAGCGGAAGACGCGCAAGAGGAGATCATTGTGACGGCGGGGGTGACGGACGTCGGAATCGATCTGATCCTGAACCTGAACGGACACAAGATCATCCGCAACAACCGCGACCCTGTCCTGAATGTGCAGAACGGGATCCGCCTCACCATACTGGATACATCCAAGGAGCAGACGGGAGCTTTTTACAATCCCGTGGGCAGCGTTTTGCAGATCAGCGGCGGAACGCTGACTGTATCGGGCGGTATCTTTGAAAGCGGGCCGCGCAAATCCGAATACGTAAGCGGGGCGTCGGGCGTGCGGGAAGCGGAGGTATTCCGAAAAACGGATAGCGGATATGTATCGCAGGGCGTTTTCGAGATGCCTTATCTTACGGGCGAAAAAACCGGGGAATATTACGAAAGTGCTTTCAATTCTTTCGTGACGGCGGATACATATCTGTACTATTCCGGCAAAGATCCGGACAGGGAAGTGATCGTGGCCGCAGAAAGCGGAAGTGCGGATTTTTATTATACGTATACGGAAAACGGTGTAGAAGTCATTATTTACGGCTACAACAACGTCAAGGGAAGCGCGACGGATGAAACCAACTATGCGACAGTTTCCATGCAGTCGGGGAACATGTATGTGCGCGGCGGCCAGTATCGTTCTTATTTCGGCAAGAGCGCGGCGTACGGTATTTATGCGGACGGCGGATACATGGCGGTGGAAGCGGGAAGTTTTTCGGTGATCGAGGACGGAACGTGTCTGCGCTGCAATTACGATGCCGTTTCCGAAAAGGAATATCTCCGTGTTGCGGGCGGGGAGTTTTCTTCCGAGTGGGGAGACACCATCCGCGTAAACGGCGGAAAGCTGGCGGTAACGGGCGGCAAATTCCGTAAAGACGCCTCGCTCGCCCCCGCGGGGGAGCAGGGCAGCGCCATCATCCGCATTGCGAATGGTGTACTGACGGGGGAAGGAACGCGTGCCGCGGCGTTAAATTTTTACCTGACGGGATCCGGTCTGTACGGGATCTATGCGGACGGGAATGATATTGAAGTGAGCCTGTCCTTGTCGGAATTTGTTTTTGAAGGCGGGAGCGCGAATACGGGTGTTTTTGCTTCGGGCGGTTCCATTGATTTGTCGGAGAGCGTATTTTCCATCCCGAGTTCCGATAGCTACGGGGTGAGGGCGGAAGCCTTTGTTGGAAACAGTTCTCCTTCCATACACATCAGCGGATGTGTATTTCAGATGACGGGGGCGGAGAGTACGGGCGTATTCATGCAGGAAGGCGAAATCACGCTGGACGGTACGGCAGTCAATCCTTATACGCTGTTCTATATCGATCGGGTAGAAAATTGTTACGGAGTGCTGGCGGGCAACAGGCGCGATGCGAGTGCGTATGCGTCGGGCGGAAAAATCGTTGTGAATGTCAATTCGGCGCAGTTTTTCATGGGACAGACGGTCAGCGAGCAGCCTGCGGGTACATTTCACGGGGCTGGCGTGTATGTCAATGCGGACAATTCCGTTGTGAATATCAAAAACGGGCTGTTTATCACGGCAGGAAACGGAACGAGCGGCATTTATGCCGAGATGGGATCCGTTGTGCAGAAGGGGCAGAATTCCAAACTTGTTGTGGTGACGGGTGCGGTGTATGATGATTATGTCGCCGGCGGTAAAAAGGACGGCTGGATCACTTTCCCCAGACCCAATTCCGAATATGTGGCGGGCGTGGGAAAGGAATTGCTTGTTTCCGCGAGTCATGCATCGGAAAGTTACGGGATCTATGCCTCCGACGGTACGATTGAGCTTGAAAGCGCTTATGTAGCGCTGTTCGGAGCGTCTGCAAGCGGGGTCATGGCGGTACAGGATGCTGCGGCGGCTCAGGAGGGAAATAATATTCTTGCATCGGCACTCGACGTCGACATTATTTCGGGAGACGTCAAGGAACTCTCGGTAACGGCGTTGAGTACCCAGCACGGAAACATTTCTTTGGGTACGGCGACGATCAACACGGACAGTCTCGGCATTACCGCGCAGGGCGGCAACGTGACGGTCAGTCAAACGTTGACGCTGAATGCGACGAGGGGAACGGCGATCTATGTTAACGGCGGAAATCTCAGCTTTGGGGAAGGATCGAGCGTAAAGATTACCAGCAAGATCGACGCATCGTGTTCTTGGGGAGGAAACAGTGCGCCTTATTCTTATGACGGCGTATTTGTGGAAGGCGGTTCTTTGATCGCCGACGGAGTTTTTGACGTTGCGCATACCGGCACGGAAAACGAGGAACAGTATGACGGCACCAACGGGAGTTCTCTGTACAGGGAGTTTGTCGTGAGGAGTTATGCCGTCCGCGTGAAATCGATCGACCGTGCGGCGGCTAACGTCAGTATTTTGCGAGGCACGATCACCAATTCTGTGGGCGGAGGCGTATACGTCAGTGTGTCGGGGGATACGGACAGGGTCACGTTGGGCGAGACGGGATCTGATTCGCTTACGATCCGTGCCACGGGAGGCGAATTGTATGAGAGCGGTGAGGAATACATACCGATCGAGAATGCGGCGGGTAACTGGTCTTACAGGCAGAGCAAGACCGGCGGGCATGCGGTTGAAGTGAACGGCGGAAACCTTACGCTCAACGGCGGAAATTACAGTTCGGCGCAGGGAGAGGGGATCCTGGTCAAAAGCGGCGTAGTAAACGTATACGGCGGCACGTATGTCGGAAAAGATAACTATTCTTACAACGGCAGCAATATAGCCGGCCCTGCGGCATCGTACAGTTTCAAGATGTACGGTGGGACGGCAAATATCTACGGCGGCACGTTCGGATTGGAAAACGGTGCCGGAAGCGGCGCGTTTATAATGGGAAATCTCGAGACGGGAGCCATGGCCGATGCCAATATATATGGCGGTACGTTTTCGGTCGGAGGGCAGGCGGGATTCAGCCTTTTCGATTATGCCGATGTTCTGTTTGCGCCTTACGGCGGTGAAAACGGTGCGGGCAGCGATATCAATGTGTCGGGTGTGGCCTGCGGCATTGCCGTGGAAAACAGAAGGGCATCCGTAAAGATCGAAATTACGGGAGGAAACTTCAAAAGTACGGGTGCTTCCGGTTCGTACGACGGTATCTGGTACAGCAATCCGAATGCGCAATTGACGATCCGCGGCGGTACGTTTCAGGGATCGGTCCGTTCAGGGCTGTATTTCGAGGTATGGCCGAACAGCGGAAATGTGCTGCTTTATGGCGGGACATTTATTCGGGCAGGCTGGAATTCTCCGATCGGCGGAAATTACAGCGAGCAGAATATTCTGGCAGGAAATTATTATCTGGATAAAAGCTCAGCCGGCAGTTGGACGGTCAGAAGTTCGCAATAGCCGATTAAAGTATGCGGCATCGCCATACATGGCGATGCCGCGTTGTAAATCAGCCTATTGTGAAATTTTTTAAAACAAGTTTTTTTATTGTTGGAAAGTATAAATTTTACGCCCGGCGATGACCGCCGGGCTTTTTGAATGTTGAAACCTGCGGCTAAGGATCCTATAATATTTGCGACGGAATACGGCGGAAAGGTGTTCTATGGAGAGCAGTACCTGAAGATCAGGACAAAATTTTGGAATTGTGTGCGCCGAAGGCAGTATTAGGGTTAATCGTCCGAAAATGAACATCCATCGGCATGTCCGATGGATGTTCATTGAGTAAAACTGCGAATAATTTAATTGGAAAGAGATCCATTTGGTGAACAGATTTTTCCTGCTTATCGGAACAGAGTACATACGATATAAAATGATTTTACAGAGCGGGGAAATTTGTTGCCTTTCATTGCTGAAATTAAACTATAACAGGACAATTATCAGGGTTCCACCCGGGTTCCCAGTCTGCTGTACTTCCTGAAAAATGTATAGATAGTGAAAGACAACCTGCAAAAGCTGCAAAATCAACGTATTGCAGGCTGGCAGGCAGTGCAATATTTTTCAGAGAAGTACAATCAGTGAACGCCATTTGACCGATGCTTATCAGGTTTTGGGATAGGGTGATCTGTGAAAGGGAAGAGCAGTTGCGGAAAGTAAGTTGTCTGATTTCTGTGATACCGGACGGAAGCTCAATTATAGTCAAAGAAGAGCAACCGTCAAATGCGCCTTCACCGATATTTTGCAGGTTATCGGAAAATGTAACGTTTTTTAAGAAAGAACAGTCGGCAAAAGCGCTTCTGCCAATGGAAGCAACGTCGGAAAAATCGATTTCTTCCAATGAACAGCCGAAAAATGCAAAAGCGTTTATATCTTTTATGCCGTCGGGAACAATATAAGAACCGGTTCTGCCGCAGGGAAAAGTGATAATTTTATTGCCTTCTGCATTTAAAAGTACTCCGTTTTCATCACGGAAGGTATGGTTGGAGGCGCTGACTGTGATATCATTTAAATTAACGCAGCCGGAAAAGACGAAATTTCCTATTTGTGAAAGGCTTTCCGGTAAAAATATATTTTTCAAAGACGTGCAGTCTTCAAAAGCCTGATTATTGATTGAGCAGACGGAATTAAGTTGTAAATCAGTCAGCGATGTACAGTTACGGAAAACAGATTCGGGGAGGGAAGTAATTGTGCCGATATCTGCTGTTTTCAGGGCTGAGCACTGATAGAAGGCATATTCACCGAGAGTTTGAACAGAAACCGGCAAAAGAACGGAAGTTAGGCCGGAAGACTGAAATGCGTGAGCGCCGATTTCCGTTACGCTATTAAGATCCAATTCGGTAAGATTTTTGCATTCTGCAAAGGCGTAGTCACCGATTTTGGTTATTTCTGTCGGGATCCGGTAAGAACCGCAACGCCCGGCTGGGAAAGATACAAGTGCGTTTTTTTTATGAATGAGCACGCCATCTTCATCTTTATAAAAAGGATTCGTGGCGTCTACGATAAAATCCAAGAGACTATTGCAGCCATAAAAAGCCTGATCGCCGATGTCAGAAATTTTCCTTGCAAATCGTATTTCAGTAATATTTACGCACCCTGAAAATGCGGCTGTTCCAAGCGAACTGAGTTCTGTTGGCAGGGAAACGCTTTTCAGACTTTCGCAGCCGTAGAAAGCACCGTCTCCAATGGAGGTTATACCGTTAGGAAGCTGTAATTGCGAAAGTAATTTACATTTATAAAAGGCATTATTGCCGATAGTACGAATCGATTCGGGTAAAGTGACTGATACAAGATTTGCTGATTCGCGGAAAGCTTCCTCGGATATAACGGTAACAGAAATGCCGTCTTTGCTTTCAGGGATTATTACATTGGCAGCGTCGCCGTGATAGTCGGTGACTGCATAGGAACCGTCGCGTAAAGTAAGTTCTATTTCGTCGGAATAATCGTCTTGTTCTTGGTCAGTAATAGCAGGATTTTTAACATTGTTGCAAGCAACGGCAGAACAAATTACAAGGCAGAGGATAAACAGCAGTGCAATGGGAAAGATCCGTTTTTTTTGCATTTTTTACTCCTTTTACATGTATTTGAATCGATTTTGTATAGAGATGTGAGTACGTATTAAGGTATAAAAAGTATAATATAAGAATGTATGTAAGTCTATCTGTTTTTGGCTATTCAATACAAAAATTTATATAAAACAGCCAAAAAGATATAGACAAAGACATGATGTCGGATTATACTTTGAATTGACAAAATAAAGAGGAGAGCTGCATGAAACTTTTTCGAAGAATTACTGCATTGGTATTGGCTTTCGCAATGCTGTTATGCGTACAGGATATGATTGTTTTTGTTTCCGGAGAAGCATCTGAGCTTTCTGATTGGGAAAGCGAGGCGGTAACGGAAAGTGAAGAAGGCGTTACTTTGTCGGCGAATGCCTATTATAAGAGAGGACTTTCTCCCGATTATATTCGGGTAAAATTAAAATTCAATGAACTGGCGCCGTCAGGAAGTTTGGATGACTGGAGTTCGTATGTATATTTTTGTCTGTCTGATGAGGAGGGATATCCGGATCCGAATTTTATGAATGAGCTGAATAATAAATTACCGAGTCTGAATCTTACAATGCGCAATTATAACGGGAAATTACTTGCAGGGATCAACGGATACGATTTACCCAACGGTTTGCGGGCATACAGTTATTCACCGGAACGTGCTCTGGGAATCTCGTCGGAAGATGAAATTACGATTGAAATATCATATCGTGCGGAAAAGAAAGTTTGGGAATTTTATATAAACGGACAGCCTGTGCAGCAGCAATCCATAGATTTGCCATTGAAGAATGTGGCGCAAAACGGTAAGACGTATATCAGTTTTCTGACATCTGGCAACGTGACATTCACGGTGAAAGAAATAAACAATGACACAGATCATGAATGGTATGAAGAAAATCTTGTATATCCCGTTCAGCCATATCCGGACACATCTTATGATGAACCATACCGAAATCAATTTCATTTCAGTACGCAAGGCGGCTGGATGTATGATATAAACGGATTGCTGTATTTAGACGGGGAATACCATATGTTTTATCAGCATCATATGGATTATCCTGCGTTAGCTGGACGCTCGCATATCGGCCATGCGGTAAGCCGCGACCTGGTGCATTGGACGCAGTTACCGGTAGCGACGCAGCCGGGCGTTTTTCCCGGTTTAAATAATTGGTCGGGGACGGCGGTTGTGGATAATGAAAATGACAGCGGATTTCAAACGGGAGAGGTACCGCCGATAGTGATGTTCTATTCGGGTACGGATTACGGTATCTGTATTGCATATAGTAACGACCGAGGCAGAACTTTTAAAAGTTATGCGGGAAATCCGGTTGTACCGTGTTGGAGTTCCGATAATTTACGTCCTCGTGATCCGAAGGTGTTTTATCATGAAGAATCAAAGCAATGGGTCATGATTCTTTTTGAAAACGGCAGTACATTTTATGTTTCTGAGAATCTGCGTGAATGGCGTCAGGTATATTCTTATGATTTTGGCTTTGAATGTCCCGATTTATATCAATTGCCGTTGGATGGGGACGAAGATAATCAGAAGTGGGTATTGGCAGATGCTTCAGGAGCATACATTGTCGGTAAATTTGACGGGTCGGCGTTTTATCCGGAAGATCGCTCATCACATAAATTGGATTACGGAACAGATTATTACGCAGGACAGACTTTTACGGTAGCAAATTTCCCGGATGATCGGATAATTCAGATCGCGTGGATGCATAATTGGAACCAACCTGAACTTCCGACGATCGGCTGGACAAACGGCGCTACGTTTCCGACCGAATTGCGGCTTGTTAGTACGGAGGAAGGGATGCGTTTGGTGCGGAATCCTGTTGAAGAAATAAAACTTCTTTATGAAAGTACGAGAGAATTGCCCGACGGGTTATGCAAAGAAGATGAAAACCTTTTGGAAGGGATTGAAGGAGATGCGTTTGATATTACGCTGACGGTAGATAGAACAAAATCCAAAGCAACTTTATTTGGGTTTGCATTTTCGAGTAATTTTGAAGTGTATTATGATGCAGAAACGAATGAAGTGTATTACAATGCGGAAACAGTCCCTTCGGAAAGGGTTTCAGTACCGGGAACGGCCAACGCGTCAGTTATTACGATGCGGATATTGAGAGATGCGTCTTCGGTTGAGCTTTTTATAAATGGCGGCATATTCTGTTCGACCAATGAAATTCCGTTTGATCTTTCCGATATGAGTGCGGCGATTTTAAAAAACGGTGACCTATGGATCGAATCTTTGACGGTAAATACCATTGCAAGTGCGTGGGATACGTCTTCGCATTCTTATCCCGCTCCTTTGACTCATTTTGACACAAATTTAACGGGGAATTGGAGTCGTTATTCTGGGATCTGGAATACGTCGACGCGAGGGATTCAGGGAGAGTCTGACGGAGCAGATGCTTTTTATCGGTATGAAGGACAGGAAATTTCAGACCTGACGGATTTTGCATTTGAAGCGGATATATCCGTCAATCAAGGGTTGGGCGGACTGGTTTTCCGTGCCGACGATGATTTTACAACATTTTATTGCGCAACGATTCAGCGCTGTTATCCGGACGGAAATTTGCAGAATCGTTTGCGGTTGTGGCGTAGAAATTCAGACGGAAGCGCGACAGATCTTGCCGTATGCGGAATGCCGGTGGATAACGGAAAAGTCATAACGGGGAAAGCATATCATTATAAAGTAGTGTGCCGAGGAGATGAGATTTCTGTTTACCTCGGGAATGAACGTATATTTTTTGTAACAGATTCTGTTTGCAAAGGAAATAATATTGCGCTCAATGTATTTGGAAACAATGAGTTTAATCCTGCAACGCCTGGAGGATATGCTTGTTTTGACAATGTTGTTTTTTCTTACCATGGGGCATCTGAGTTGGGTGATCGCTGGGTGGCGGAAAAGGGCGATTGGAGTATAAAAACGGACGGGGTACAGGTTGAGCTTTCGGGTGCAACCGATCGTATGTATTTACTTTCAGAGACACGAATGTCTGATTTTGTACTGGAAGCGAGCATTTTACAAGACGAAAATGCGGCGGGGATTATTTTTCGAGCCGATAAAAATGGAGAAGGAATAGTTGTGCTTGCAGACCGCAGACAACAGGAAATCCGGCTTTATGATGGGGAAAAAGAGATCGGTGCTTTTCCGATATATTTGGATGGATCGATGGCAATACGTATGAAAGTGGTTGCCAAAGGAAATCGAATGCAAGTGTTTGCGAATGGTCAGCTTTGTTTTGCATTTAAGGATGACCGACCGTCCGGGTATGTGGGGTTGTTGGCGGAAGGATTTACGGGCAAAGCGATCTTCAACGGTATTTCGCTGCGGGCGCCGGGGAATTCGGCGGAACTGGAAAGTATTTGGCTTTACGATCGGGAATTGGAATTTGAAGAGAATGGAGGTACGATTTACGTTGATTTGCCGGCAGATTTTCCGGCGTATTACCTGCCGATAGTCACGGCAAAGGCAAAAGATGTCCATGCTTTTGTTTCTGTAATTCAGGCAGAAATGCAGAGTAAGACCGCCATTATTCGGATTTCATCTGAAGACGGTGACGAGTCTGCGGAATATCGTTTGGTTTTCAGATCGGGCGAATAAAAAAAGGGGAGGAGTGACGTAAGGTGAAAAATATTGAATTTGAATATTTTTATACTTATTCACATCCGAAGGGATCTGTTGTCACACCGCACAGGCATACTTTCTTTGAATTGGTGTATTTTTTAAAGGGGGAAGGTTACAGTCGGGCTGATGAAACGGATTTTGCTTACAAGGCAGGGAATTTGATCATTTATCCACCCAATACCATACATAATGAAGTTCATAAGGCGGAGACTTCGGTTATCTGTATAGCTTTCCGGGGTGAAAATGCTGAAAGTTTTTCCGAGCCGCGGCAATTTCAAGATGAGAGCGGTATGATTCAGGAAATCATCGGAAATATCAAATCAGAGGTGCGGCAACATTTGTTGAAGTTTCGTCAAATGGCGGGGTATAGCATAGGTCAGATTCTGATTTTGTTGGAAAGACTGGATGAAGGAAATGGCAAAAATGAAGACAGCCTTAATATTGTTACCTGTTTTATTGCTGAAAATCTGGCTTTTGAAATTGATTTGAAAGTACTTGCTGATCTTTCGGGTTACAGCTATCATCGGTTCCGTCATTTGTTCAAGGAGCGTTTTGGCGAGTCTCCAAAACAATATATACAAAAAGCGCGCGTGGAATGTGCAAAAAAAATGCTGCGAGAACAAAACATAAAAGTAAGTGATGTGGCTTTGTCGTGTGGTTTCTCTTCTTTTTCGGCATTTTCTATGATATTTAAAAAATGTGTGGGTGTTTCTCCAAGTGATTATATGCAAGGAGCGGAGAAACCGAATTGAGCGAATGGCGAAATTGTAAGATGCTTATCAGATTTTTTAGGCAGGTAAGCGTTACAAGAAAAAAACAGAGCAGGTGCATAGCGTTGCACCTGCTCTGTTTGCTGATTTGTGTAGAAAGGAATAAAGTTTTTAAATTTCGTCGTATTTTTCAATGACGGGGTTTTTTAAAGTACAGAAGCGTACGACGGAAAATTCCGCATCGGCATTTTGGGTCAGCAAACTGACATAGCCGCTGTCCGCGCACATGGGAAAGCGCTTGCAGATCACCCATTCGTCGTTAAGATAAACGTCAACCGTTTTGTCTTTTGCGATTACTTTAAAGCGATACGGCGTATTGTATTCGGCTGGAAAGAATTTCTCGTCGCATTCTCGCAATGTGCCTCCGTTTACCACATCGTCTTGCAGATCTCCGAATCCTTCATGATCTCTGTAATGCTCCCAGGCTGCATAAATGCGGTTTGTTTCAGCATCCAGCCATACAGTAACGCCGCCGATTCTTTCATCCGCTCCATGCCAGAACGCAAATCCTGCCTTCAATCCTCTTTTCAGGGTAATATCGCATTCGAACATACAATTTTCCGCCGTTGCGATCGGCAGTGCACTTCCGTAAATTTGAGCTTTCCCCAGGAAGCGGTCGTTTTCAAATTTCCAATGACCGCAGTCGCCCGGAAGGGGTGTAGGATGAGGGAAAATGGTTTCGGCACACAGGTTATCTGTTTGGGGAAAATAAGAAAGATGTAAAGAGCCGTCTTTGTCAGAATGGATGATTTTAGGAATTCCGAAGGAAGGGAATTCGGCGGTGATATGATAATAAAGCAATCTTTGTTCGTTTTCGCCTAATACAGAACGGGCCGCCCATGCGCATTGGCGGTTGTTGGCGCTTCCGAGAAGCAGGCGTTCGTTTTGAAAGACAAATGCCTTGGTTTGCTCGTCGTAAACCTGGTAAAAAGTTCCTGCAGGCAGGTGTCTGCTTTTAGTAAACGGATGCAGACCTCCCCAGGCGTGATCCAGGAAAAGAAGATATTTTTTACCGTTCAGAACAAATATATCGGGGCATTCCGCATACTTGGTAAAATCTCCTACTTCGGAGTAGGGCGGGCAATATTCAAAACGGATAAAATCTTTTGTTTTGATTTTGGCAACGGCTGCGCCCGTAGAATTTGCGTCGTGTTTTTGAAGGCGTGCGCACATACAAAGAATATACCAGTCGCCTTCCTTTCCGACTACATAAGGATCGCGCCATGCTGTATACATATTCCAGTCACGCGGATTGGTTTCTTTCTGATAAATGATTCCGTCCGCTTTGAGAACCGGATTCTGTTCGTATTCTTTCCAGTGGATCAGATCCGATGATGTGTAGAGTCCGTAGACCTGACGGTTATGAACGGGTTCGATGGATCCTAACAGCATTTTATAACCTGTATCGGTTTTTACGAGAGTACCGGTCAGGGGAAGACCTATGCTGTTCCATGAACCGCTTTCTCCGTGGCCTTCAATGTCCGGATATTCTATAAAGTGAATAAAATCACGTGTAGAAGAGTGTCCGATATTTCCGTCGGAGAGATAGAACAGGTGATAATCCGGTTTATCGTAAAAAAGAGTGCAATCCCACATATGCTTGGGAAAGGGGGGACGATAAATCATAAACAGACCTCATTATATATGGAAAGATCAAATCAGAAATTGAAGACCAAAAAATTGGCAGAGATAGTAAAATCAGCCAAAAAGATATATTGCGTTGTTCTTTGTTTATACGGCAATTTCTGGCGGCGAAGGAAAGAGGCGGAAGGTGATTTTTAATCAGCTTGGAAGATCGGGTTGCTGGGAAACGATGATGCTGTCAATATAATCTTTGTTCTTACTGATTTTACGATAAGCTTGCGGAGTCATGCCGAATGCCTGTTTGAAAATTTTTATAAATTGCGAAGTGGAGCCGAAAGCGCATCTGTAAGCGAGTTCTGTGATGGATATGTCTGTTTCCTGCAACTGTTTTTTGGCAAAGGCAAGGCGTTTTGACAAAATGTATTGTTTCGGGGAAACATTCATCATTTCTTTGAAGACGTGACGAAACCGATGATAACTGTATTGCGAAATGACGGCAAGCTGATCCAGGTTAATATCAGTGAGGTAATATTGGTCGATATAATTGAGTAGCAGCTTCAGTTGTTCATGGTTACCGGCTTCCGCGTTAATGCTTTGAACCATGCGATGTATGACAATCAGGATCTGTTTAAGTAAAATATTGACAAAATAGGCATAATGATTGTTCTTTTTTTGTACTTCGTCGATCAGCATTTCCAGAAGGGAGCGGATTTGTCCGCTCTTATCTTTATATGAGCCTCCTTCGAGTGTAAATTCTGCATTGTCGTAATAAAACCCGATACAAATGATATCTGTTTCATGAAACGTGTAATCGTCATGATGGGCGAGCGGAGGAATGATAATAAAATCTCCCGGCTGATATTCATATTTTTTTCCGTTAATATTTGTATACCCGCCGCTTGAGTAATAATAGATCAGCTCGAAGCAGGTATGGGAGTGCAGAGGCGAAACGAAATTTTCCTCATTGATTCTTTTTATATAGAAATCAAAAGTACATTCAAACATTTTTAGCCTCCTAAAATTGATAGTAAGAGTATAACATTTTCCGTTATACTTGTAAACAGGAAAAAGTCAAAAAGTATATAAAATTATATTACTTAGCCAAAAAGTTGTATAAATTGAGCAGGGTGAGTGCTATAATTGTTTCGTAAAACTGAAAGATAAGTTATATAAAATGAATTTATGGAGGAGAAATTTTATGAAAAAAATCTTTTCAGTTATCCTATCATTCATAATGATGGTAACGATGCTGGCATTTGTCGCATGCGGCGATACCGGCGAAAAAAACGGTGATACGGTCACGATTCGTGTAGATTTGCACGGGTGGAGGCCCACTGAATTTTCAGAATCGACTTCAACGACCAAAGCGTACAATTCGCCTAAGTATATTGCGGCAGCGTTTGAAGAATTGCATGAAGGGAAAGTCAAAATTGAATGGGTGAGAGAAAAAAATCTGATGATGTCCAGGGAAGATGTGAGCAACTGGTTCACAATGGCAACGGCTACGCAGAATTGTCCGGCGATTGCGTTTACCTGGGGAACAACGTTCCAGGATCGCGGGTGGTACGTGGATCTGACCGATTATCTGGAAGAGACGAATTCCTATGAAACAGCCTCGGATCTTGCCGGGAAAAAGTGGAAAGATTCGTTTGCCGATTATATTTGGGATCTGGATGCGATCCGTACGTATGACGATAAGATCGTTGCGATCCCGATAACACTGTTTGCCGGGTCGTCGTCGGTAGTGATGTATAATACAGAAACAATGCCCGGCGGACAAGACGGGACGATCGGAATGGAAGAAGGATTCAGCTGGCAGGATTATGTTACTACGGCGAAAGAAGTAATGCAGGCGGATCCGCAGAATCTTGTGGATGGTGAAAACTATCCGATCGGTGCTTCTTCTTGGTTGATGCAGTTTAATTTAGGCCCGGCCTATAAGAGTGCGGCGTGGAACTACGTGGATCCGGAGTTGGGCAGGACGATGGATATTGATGGGGATGGCAAGATTAGCGGGCAGGAAACCTTGCAAGGCGTTGTTGACGGATTTTTCAATCCGGTGACGAAGGATTATGCAAGAGAAATGTTCATGAAGATCAAAGAATATGCAAGTCTTTTGACAGACATCAATAAGGATTCGTCGAAATGGGAAGCCGGAACAGGCGTCATGAAGTATACCGGATCGTGGGTATATACTCCGGAAGTGGAAACAAACCGCGGATTTGAATGGAAAATGGTGCCGACCCCGGTGGAGGATGATAGCGAATATACGAAAGATTATGTGACGTGGGGCACGTTCGAAGAAGCGAAACCTGGTGTCGATCTGTATCTGAATATCATGCGGGCAGGGGTGACAAAGAACGGGAAGTTTGACGGCGAGATCGATGAAGACAAATTGTATTATGCAGTGGAATTTTTAAAATATCTTACGACGCGCGCAGCGAACAACTCGATGATTCGGGAAAGCAATACAAGTATCGGGGCGGTGAAAGGAACGACCCTTCCTGCATGGCTTACGGATGAAGACTGCACGTATAAAGATTGTCTGTTTGCGCAGACGGAAGCAGTAGATTCATGGCCTACGGGATTTGTAACGGAAGTTACCAGTCAGATGGATACAGTGATTTCGAAATGGATCAGCGGGAATATTTCGGATTCTGAATTCTTTACGCAGTGGAACGATTTGCAGGTTGAAGGGGCGCAGAAGATGGCAGTTTCACTCAATATTGTTTTGGATGATTGATGATCAGTGAAAGATGGCAGATAAAAAGATAAGAGGCAGATTGCCTTTAAAGTTTTGGGTCATTATTGTGTTGGTGGTGTTGATCGGCTTTTTCTCAGTATTTGATTGGATCCGTTCTACGACATTCACATTGAAGATTGTAAGCGTAACTCCGGAGCCGGTGGTGGCAACGAGCGATGCGTCCTGTGAGCTGGTCGTACAACTTACCGATCAGAGCGGAAAGCCTGTGGCAGGGCATGAAATTTACAGTTATGTCATATCAGGCGGAGGAAGTTTTTCCAAACCTCGCAACACAACGGATGAAAACGGCATGATCCTTTTGAAATTTAAGCCGCAGCCGCACGACGAGTTCAGGCCGGCTACCAATGTCAAAATGAAAATTTACGATGAATCGAATTCTGTATTCATCATGATACCTACGACAATTTATTATGAATTGAAGGTAGTCGCGCCGAGTTATTAAGAGAAGGGATGGAGATATGAAAGTAAAAATTAAAAATCTTGCACACCGTATGTGGAAGGCCAAGTACGCTTACATATTTCTTGCGCCGTTGATCATCGGGATGATCACGATGTGTTATTATCCGCCGATCCTTGCGATACTGCGTTCGTTTACGGATTGGCGAATAGGGATGAACGAATCCTGGAATTTTAGTTTTTCCAATTATACGCGTTTATTTGAGGATTCGATTTTTTTGGATTCGATCGGAACTATGTTTTTATTAAACATACCGACATTGGTGATAGGCGTAGTGGTTCCGTTGATTTTTGCGGAAATGTTGTTTTGGGTGAAATGGCCGAAACTTTCCGCCGCTTACAGGGTACTGACACTGTTGCCGATCATTACGCCCGGTGTTATCAATACATACATCTGGACCTTTATTTATCAGTCGAATGGTTTGATGAATGATCTGCTTCGGGTATTCGGATTTAATTTCGATTTTAACTGGCTGAACAATCTTGATACTGTTATTTTTGCGTGTATATTTATGGGGTTCCCGTGGATCGGAGGAACGAATGTTCTGATCTATTTGTCAGGTCTGATGAATATACCGACGGAAATAACGGAAGCGGCGCGGTTGGACGGAGCGGGAAACGCAAGGATTATAGTGAGTCTGCATTTGCCGTCGGTTGTGGGGCAAATCCGTTATTTCCTGGTATTCGGCATTATCGGAGCATTCCAGAATTACGGAATACAGGTGACGTTATGGGGATCCGGTGTCGTCAATCCGGAGATTACAAATTCAGCGATCATGGTACCGGGATATTATATGTATCGTCAGGCATTTGAATTTAACAATTCGGGCTATGCGTGCGCGATCGGGACGATCCTGTTTTTCTTTGTCATGCTTATAACCGCAATAACGTTCAAAATGTTTCATGCGAGTAAATTTGAGTTGGAGTGAGGGGACGATGAATAATAAAGCAGTAAAAGCCGTCCGTTTGATTCCGCAGGTCATTTTAAATGCGATCATTATTTTCCTGCTGGTAATCATGATATTTCCTCTGTTGATGGCAATATGGAATGCACTGAAACTCAATCATTTGTTTGAATCGACAAAGTGGTATCCTACCTTTCCGTTAGTGGTGAGCAATCTTACGGATTCATTCATGCAATTATGGGAGTACATTGTAAACACGCTGATTGTTGCGGTTGCAGGCGGAGGAGGATTGATGTTTATCGCGTCGATTTCTGCTTACACTTTTTCAAAGATGCGTTTTCCCGGAAGAAAACTTTTGTATACCATGACCATTGCGCTGATGATGATGCCGGGAGTGCTTACGATCATACCTCAGATGGCAATATACAACAGTCTTGGGCTTGTCGGGACGGATAATCTTTTTGCTTTGATTTTACCGCTGTGGACGAACGGCACTATTTTCGGAATATTTTTATTGACTGCATTTTTTGGCGGGATTCCGAATGACATGTTCGAAGCGGCAAGGATGGATGGAGCAGGGGAGTTCAAATGTTATTATGCGATCGCATTGCCGATGTGTTTACCTATTTTGTTTACGCTTGCGATCATGACGCTTGTCAACATTTGGAATGATTATTTGTGGCCGATGACAGTAATGCGCGAGAAATTTACGATTGCGTCTGCTTTGGTAAAAGTATACAATACAGCGAATGCTTCCAACCAGACAATGAAGTTTGCAGGTTATCTTGTTTCTTCCATTCCGCTTGTTGTACTTTTTATCGTTGCAAATAAATATTACATACAGGGACTTATCGGCAGTTCGATCAAACTTTAAAGGAGAATCATGAAGAAAATACCTGTTATTATAGATACGGATCTGGGGGATGACATTGATGACGCATTTGCAATATGTTTGGCCGTGCAGTCGCCGGAAATAGAGCTTCTCGGGGTCACGACTGTGCATCGTTGTCCGAAGAGCCGGGCAAAAATGGCGAAGGCTCTTTTAAAAGCGGCGGGCTTTCCGGATATACCGGTCCATGCAGGGCTAGCAGAGCCGATCCGAACAAGGACTGTTCACGGTAAGTTGTTGGATTTTGATCTGAAGCCGATTTCCTGGTCGGATGAATACAAAGATATTGAATATGATGGCGATGATGCCGTATCGTTTTTGGCAAAAGCGATAGAGTCATCGAAGGAACCGGTTACGGTTGTGACGATCGGTGCTCTGACGAATATAGCGACCTTGCTCACGAAACGACCGGATTTGAAAAGCAAAATGCGTTTGTCGGTAATGGGCGGAGCATATCTGCGCAACTGGGGAGAGTATAATTTTAGCTGTGATCCCGATGCGGCGGATCTTGTATTGCAAAGCGGCATAGAAACTCTTTGTGTAGGCATCGATATAACGTTTCAATGCAGATTGAGCGGAGAAATGCTGGAGAAGATCATGAATCATACGCATCCTTGCCTGCAAATGCTGTCCCGTATGCGTTGTATGTGGGGATGGGGGGTATTGCTGCATGACCCGCTGGCTCTGATGTGTGCTTTTAATCCGTCGTTTGTGACATGGCAGAAAATGATTTGCCGGGTTGAGACACAGGGTAAATATGCGAATGGGTATGTTGTGAATTTGTCAGATTCAAACTTTGGGCAGGACGCATCTTCCAGCAATGTTTCCGTGGGAGTGGCTGTGGATGCAGAAGCATTCGTCGCGGAATATGTGAAGCGAGTCGGCTCTTTCGGTGAAGTGAAAGATTGTTCTATGCAAAATTGCGGTTGAGCAAGGATATATGTGTAATAATCTGATTTTGAATTATTTTTAATAAAGGGGAAAAATTATGAAGAGAAAACTGATGTATTTTTTTGCAGTGGTGCTGGTTGTGTGCAGCATAAATTTGACGGCGGTCATACTTGCGGCGGGTGCCGACAGCGGTATAGGCATGACGCAAGGCGAATGGACGGAAAATGTTATGCAAACGGAAACCGGCGTGGAAATCGCGGGGCCGACGTCGCTGAAAACTGCACTCAATGCCGAAAATATTTTTATGAGCATGAATCTTGCTTCTTTGAAAGGGAGCGGAAGTTATGTGTTCAGTTTTTCGGCGGATCCGGACGGAGGAGATGGACTTGCTGAAGATGGGATGGCAAAGAAGAATGTTTTCGGTTTCAGAATCGAGTATGATTCCGAAAGCGCCGCCGCTCTTACTTATGCATATAAATTGGCGGGAGAATCCGTTATAACCGAGGTAGGGAATGAAATAACCGTTAACGTCGGGTCAGCGTTTAATGTAAGAATGTCGCTGATCGGTTGTGAGCCCGTGTTTTATTTTGAACAGGATGCGACAACGGTGTCGATGGGGAGAAGCGATTATCCGAAGCTTTCGAATTTAGCGGCAGAAATGTTTGCAGATAAAGATGGGCAGACATTTATGAGTGTCGGTGTTGCAGGAGAAGGCGTTCTTCAGATTACGGAAATAGCGACGGATCCGGTAAGGCCTCAAAAAGTTTCGGGAATCGGAAATGTACAGGATAACTGGGCTGGCAATAAGGTGGTCGTTCAGGACGGTGTCGTGACGATAACGGAAGCAACGGGGATTGATGCGGCGCTTCTCGGAACGCCCATTCAGGCTGACGGTTATACAGTCAGTCTTGATATTACGCATGCACCGAACGGCGGATTTAATATGATTTCTTTTGCGGATGCATGGGGAGTCATTCCTTTTGGGGCATTTTGCGATCCTACCGGTTTTAATACCAGTCATACTCTCGTGCTTTATTGGGATGTGACTCCTTCAGAATCGGTGAGTCATGCAATTGCATTGAAAGTGGGATACAGAGAGAAGGATTCAGCTGTTCCGGGTCAGAACAATATAAAGAATACTCTTACCACCTTGGGGACGGGCTGTACGTGGGAAGCGAACAAACCGTTCACGTTAAGTGTTACTTTTGCAAAAACAAATCCGGTTGTGACGATTTCACAGGATGGAAAATCGTATTCTCAGGTAATTTCGGCTCTTACAAGTGATTTGTTCATGAATGATTCCGGATATACTTATATTTCTGTGTCGAATTCAGGCACTGCGATGAATATCAATAATATTTCGACGGAAAAGATTTCTGTTCCGAAAGTATATGATAACGGTTTTGACAAAGAATATAAACCTGAAAATGATCCGACAGGAACAGACGGGCGGTATGACTATTATTTGTCCACGCCGATTTATGCAGAGGAACGCGGTTTTTCTTTTGATATGCAGGTTGCCAATGCGACGGGCGGCTGGGATATATTCACGTTTGCAAACGTTCCCGATATAATTCCCTTTGGATATGTTGCGGATCCGACTTTTAACGCGGTGGACGCATTTACGGTAATGTATTATGCGGCAGAAAACAGGTTTGAGGTATATTTCAAAGAAAAAGGTGCTGTAGTTCAGCAGTTGGATGCCCTTGTGGCACAAATCGGCGGCACCGATCTGATCGATAACAGCAAGGCGTTTTCCGTAAAAGTTTCTTTTGCCGGCCAATTTGCAGAATTAAATATCGTGCAGGAAAGTCGGGCGGCGTCCATGATTTTTGACGGAAAGAACGGGCTGCCTGCCATAGAAAGCCGTTTGTTGATGGATGGGAACGGATTTACGTTCATGAATGTTTCGGCCGAGTTTGGCAATCATCAATTGACTTTATCCAATTTAAACAATTTACCGGAACTTTCTATTTCTGCGGAAGCGGAAAGCGGTGAATACGGGCTCAGTTATACCCTTCCTGAAATTCAATTCATTCAAGCGAATGCGTGGGGGTATGAAACGGAAATTTCCGTAACTGATCCCGAAGGACAACCGATTACGACGGAAAATAATTCGTTTGTGCCGGAAATGCTCGGTAACTATGTTTTGAATGTTAAAGCGACAGATTACTGGGGCTATACATACGAAAAAAACTTTAATATTGAGATAAAAGATACAACGAAACCGGTGATTGATGTAGAATGGAATATCAATACGGTTGAGGCGTTGCAGGAGATCGAGTTGCCTGTCGGTCTGGCGGCGGATAATTATGATGAATCAGTTTCCGTACAGATCAAGGTGACCGATCCGAATGGGCAAGAGGTTGTTGTGACCGAAAACAAATTCACCCCTGAGAAGGCGGGAGAATATCAGGTCAATTATACGGCGGCAGATTCGAACGGAAACAATGCGGAGGCGAAGACATTTACAATTACAGTGACAAAACCTGCGGATGCGGAAATAAGTTTTACGGGCGGTAAAGCGAGTACTTTGGAAGTGGGGACGGCACAGCGGATTGAACTGCCGGAAGCGGTTGCCAATGCGCAAGCTGTCCGCGTGGAGTCGGTCAAGGTATTTATGATTCTTCCCGGCGAAAGCGAAGCTGTGCAGGTAGAGGCGGATGTTGCATATACATTTGCGAAAGTTGGTGTCTTTAAAGTGTATTGCATTGCCGAAGATGTGTGGGGCAATGAATTTACTTCGCCGTCAATCGAGATAACCGTAACCGATACGACATCGCCGGTGATAACGGTGGACGGAGTGCCTCAGAGCGGCAAAGTCGGGCAGGAAATTGAACTTCCTGCAGGACAGGCGGCGGATAATTACGACGAAACGGTTGCCGTTCAAATCACGGTGATCGACCCTGACGATGAAGAAACTGTTTTGACGGGATATACGTTTACTCCGGAAAAAGCGGGAAGTTATACTGTCGTTTACAGCGCTGCGGATGCGCAGGGAAACAATGCAGAGGATAAAATATTTACAATTGCTGTTCAGACAGAGGAAGATGACAATAATGATGATAATGTAGACGAAGACAATACTTCCGGCGGTAACAATGATGAGAATACGGATAATGATGGTGACGCCGTCAGCGGCGGATGCAGTTCATCCGTTTCAGAGAGCGTATATTTGTTTGCAGCGGCAATGATGGCCGGTGTTTGCATTGTGCTGTTGCGTAAGAGAATGTCTGAAAAATAACATCGGATAGATAAGGTCAGGTGCGGCACAAGTGTGCCGCGCTTGACCGGGTAAAAAGGAGAACATCATGAGATTTAAATTTGTGATATTTTTATCGCTGATTGTGTTAGTTTGTTTTGCTGTATCGGGAGCATCTTTTGTATTTGCCGCCGAAGGTACAGAAAATACAGGTATTGGTAAAAGGATGGAAGACTGGACGGCTTCATCGCAAGACAATGTTTCCATAAATGACGATACGATTTATGTCAAAGAGCGGGCAAGTTTAAAAACGCCGTTGAACAGTGATTATATTAAAATAGTTTTTGCTTCGACTCCGAATTCTGACACAATTGAGGGGGAGTGGCGCGATTTTGTAATGGTTCTTTCCGATGAAGCGGATCTTGATCCTGTTCATGAATTCACGAACAGAGCGTCGGGCAATTTAACCAGAAGTTCACTTGTCATTACGGTAGGCGTGCGCGATAATCAGTGGAATGTATGTATCGGCGGAAACGTATTGGAACAGCCCGGAACGCAAAATGCCTATACGTGGTATAATATTACCGGAAATGACGGGGACGCATACGCACTTTCCGACTACACCAAGCCGATCGTATTTGAAATGTATCTGACAGCGGAAAATCCTTCGATACGTGTGAGTCAGGAAGGCACTTCTTTTGCGGGATATACGTATACACCGACGAACAGTATGATTTATTTTGTGAGAGATTGGTGGATGCAGAATGCAATGGGGGAGACCTATCTTTCCATCGGAAACTATGAAGCAACGGAAAGCCAGCTGCTGGGGATATCCTCGATTGAAACGGCGCCGATTGATTATGGAACCGAGCTGGGGGTCAGCGGGGTATCGGAATGGTCTGCCGGATCGGACGTATCGATCGAAGATGGCATAGTGACCGTGACCGGGCAGGCGGGTCTTTTGACGCCCGTGTATGTTGACGATCTGTCCTTGACGGTAGAGCCTTTAAAGGGAACGAGTGAAAAGGAATACTCATTGATGCTTTCCGACCGACAGAATGAAACGGTTGCGGGGCTTGACGATGGTATGATGATAACGTTGGGTGTCAAGACGGGCGAATGGAAAATGGCAGTCAGTCCGGACGGCGGGAAAACGGCTTTGGCGGATGCTGTTTTGACAGGGTTCAAAGCAGAGGAGCCGCTTACGGTACGATATAAACTGATCGGGCAGGAACCTGTGATTGAGTTTTATTCGGCAGGAGTGCGTAAGAGTTATCCTGTGACTTCGTTTGACCGTTCAACGGTTGCCGGCAGCGATTTAAAGACATATTTAAGCATTGGCTATGTGGGAAGCGGCACAGCGTACGGGCTTGAACTACACGGGATAAGAACGCTGGAGGCAGCGGGAGAGAATGCCGTGGGTGCGAAATCTTCGGAGTGGTCTTTGAGCAATGAATTCACGGCACGGCAGTATGCGGACGGCGTAGGGGTCATGGCGTTCGGAAATACGCTGACAGTACCTTTGGAATCGGAATATATCAAAGTGGATTTTGAGATAGATTCCGTGCCGGACATGGGATGGTTCAATATTAATTTTTCTGCCGCAGACGGCTACATGGCGGAAGGATTTGGGGCTTCTACGGAGGCTGCGGACAGCGGGAAAGTGCCGATGAATCCGGTTTTGGGATTTTCTTTCCATGTTGCATCCGTGATCACACATCTGACCACAAAAGTTTTTTATACGGAAGGGTCTGTGCAGGGTGATACGGTACACAAACTGACCGATGATATAGGTGTAAAATTTACATATCCTTCAGGGCATGTAATGCCGATCACCTATTCCGAAGGATTTTCAATCATAATTTCGATGTCTGAAGAAAATCCTATGATTATCATCGAGCAAGGGAGATCAACTTATAGTTTTTCATCTTTCAATTGCGATGCGATAGCGAATGGTTTGCTTACGAAAGGAACATATGCAAATGAAGAGGGAAAGACGTTTTTATCGATCGGATCTTCCAGTACCGATTTTGAAATTAAGGTGACAGGGATAGAAACTTCGGACACGGCGCCTGCGATAGAACCTCCGGAAGACGTTTCAATTGTTGTCAATGCTACGGTTCCGAAAAGTACGCCTATCAATCAGGAATTTGTGTTACCTGCCCCCAATGTTATCATGACGGGAGGATCGGGGTATAAAACGAGCATACAAGTATTGGATCCTGCGGGGAATAATGTTGAAATCGTTGATAATAAATTTATTCCCGATCAGGAAGGAACGTATAGGATCATTTATACGGCGACAGATAATTGGGGTACGACGGATACAGCTGAATACAAACTGAAAGTGGCCAATGCGACGCCTCCTTCTTTGGTAATTGATGAAGCATCCATACCGACAGAAGGAAAGATCGGAGAAAAAATTATGCTGCCTTCGGCGACCATCACCGATGATTCCGACCCGAATCCCCAAGAACTGATTGTTGTCAAGGATCCCGAAGGGAAAGAAGTGATTGTGGTAAACGGCGGTTTTACTCCGGAAAAAGAAGGTGTGTATACGGTTCAATATGTTGCGTCGGACAGTGATAACAATATAACGCACAGTAAAGTATTCAGTATTACGGTGACCGCCGAAGAGCAAGCGGGTTGCAATGCATTGATGCAAGTTTCGGGCATGGCTTTTGCGGGAATAGCTCTTTTTCTGGGCGTTTCCATGATCATTTTAAAAAAGCACAAAAAAATTCATTGAAAGGGTACCGTGTCATTAAAATAGCCGCACGGTTATGTACGAATCGAAAGCATGTTTAAAAAAGCTAAACCTATCTGGGCAGATCTTACAGCTGCAAAACCCGAATACAACGATTTGTTTGGTTTTACGTTGCATTTCAACGGGAAAAGGGGAATGCATATCCTGAAAATCGCCGCGGCGGACTGTTATCAGGCATATTTGAACGGCGATTTTCTGGCGGCAGGCCCCGCGCGGACGGCAAGCGGGTTCAGCCGGGTGGACGAAATAAAATTTACTGCGAGAGAAGGGGAAAACGTCCTGACAATTTTGGTTGCGGCGTATCATGTAAATACTTTTCAGTATGCACCAAATGACGGGTTCTTGCAGGCGGAAATTTTATGGGAGAATGACGTTTTCGCATTTACAGACGAAAATACTGCAGTATTTGAGATAGCAGAAAGGCAAAAAAGAGTACAAAGGTATTCTTTTCAGCGTGCATTTACCGAAATTTGGAATCTGGGTCCGCAATATTCTGATATTTTTACAGGCAAGCGTGTTTGGGAAAATCACAGAGCGAGGGTTGTAAAAGGTACAACATTGCTTCTCCGCAGGAGTGCGATTCCAAAGTTTGGGCGTCTTTCTTCGGTGCCGATATCCGGAGGAAAAATGCAGGCAGGCATGGATTACGAGGATAAACCGGTTCTTTGTTCTCCGCCGTTTTTACAGCCTACTCCCGTATTCAAAGCATATGCGGCAGATCAACTGGAAACGGATCTTGTTCATGAGTTGCGAGGATTCAGGACGGAAGAGCGTCATGCCATTCAAAAAGACAGGCTGTTCAGCGGGGAGTTTGGTATATACGATCTTGGTGTGGACGGATGCGGCTTTATAGAAATTACCGTGAAAGCTTTACAGAACAGTACCTTATATATACTGTTTGATGAGATCTTAGCAGATGGGGATGTGGATTGCTTTCGTTTGAATTGTATCAATTGTGTTAAGTACACATTTGAAAAAGGTGATTATCATACGATAAGTTTAGAGCCTTACTGTTTACGTTATGCTAAAATATATTGTTCTGTCGGTCATGTAATTATCGGAAATTTTTCACTGATAGAAGTTGCGAATCCGAATGCGGATCACTTTGTATTTCGGAACAGTGACGCGGGAATACAGAAGATATTCGATGCGGCACTGAATAGCTTTCAATATAATGCGGTGGACATACTGATGGATTGCCCTTCCCGAGAACGTGCGGGGTGGTTATGTGACGGTTATTTTACGGGAAAAGCTGAACATGTTTTGACGGGAAAGAACGATATAGAACATGATTTTCTTGAAAATTTTATACTCAAAGAAACGTATGAACACATTCCGGATGGAATGATCCCGATGTGCTATCCCGGGGAGCATTTGGACGGGAATTATATTCCGACATGGGCAATGTGGTATATTTTGGAACTGCATCGGTATTTGAGCGATTGCGGGGACAAGGATCTGATCATGCGTTCCGAAAAAAAAGTAAGACAGATTTTAAATTATCTCCAAAAGTATGAAAACGAGTATGAACTTTTGGAAAACCTTGCAGGGTGGGTGTTTATTGAATGGAGCAGAGCTGCTGAATTTACAAACGGTGTAAATTATTGTGCGAATATGCTGTATGCGCTGTCTTTACAGAGAGCCGGCGAACTGTATGCGGATGAAAAATTCTTGTTAAAAGCGCAAAGAATAAAAACCCGGATACGAAGCCGTTCTTATAACGGGCGATTTTTTGCGGACCATTCGATAAGAGACAAAAACGGTGAATTGGTGCTTTGCGGGGATATTTCCGAAGTATGTCAATATTATGCGTTTTTTTCGGAAACGGCCACACCTGAAACATATCCTGAACTATGGTAAACTTTGCTTATGGATTTCGGGCCTCGCCGCAAGCAAGAAAATAAATACCCGCAAGTTTGTTATGCGAATGCTTTTATAGGCAATTTTTTACGGTTATCCTTATTGCATGAATATGGGTACGGCAAACAGCTTATCGAAGAATGCAGGGATTATTTTCTTTATATGGCGAACAGGACAAATACTCTTTGGGAACATGATACCGATACGGCAAGTTGTTGCCACGGTTTTACCTCATATCTTACCTATTGGCTGATAGGATATAATGAAAATAAAATGGCTCAAAAATAAGGGATCCGCCTTGCGCGGTATAAATGACGAAAGGAGTAATCAGATGAAGTTCAAGAAAATAGCGGTGTTGTTTTTTGCATTATGTTTTATGGTTTTGCCTGCTGTCAGCGGTTGTGAAAAAGAAGGGGAAGATTTGTGTATGGAAAAATATGTCATTATAGAATATACGGATACTTATTACGAAACGGTAACGGCGCAAGCGCCCATGGAACTGCCTTTTTTGTTCGGGGCAAATGATGAAAAGACGGGCAGACTTGTCGGGGCGGGATTTATAGGGCCGATGCTTCTGAATTGGACAATCGAACAAATGCAGGCATGCATTAATGCAGCTTTTGATATGGCAGAGCAATACAATATCCCTGTATATTTTCAGGTGGATGATTGCAACAGCTATACGGATGCGCTGGGCTCGATCGGAAATGGAGATGAGGTCAAGTATTGGGAAAATCCTGCTATGTGTGAATGGACGTCTTTCCCTGAGGAAGGAGAAACGTGGGGAGGACAGGCGGAAGCATTGGCATATCAAGAACAGACGGGTAAAGAGTTACCGTATGGCGGATTGCCGCGCTTTTGGTTTAATTGGGGAAACTGGCTGGTTGCGAAGCCGTTCCCGAATTTTGCGTCCCCTGAATTACAAGAACTTGTTGTCAACAATTTGAAAAAGGGAGTTTTAGAACCGTTGGTAAAACGGTACAATGAATTAAAGAAACAGGGGAAAGGATATCTTTTTGCTGGTATTGCGATCGGTTGGGAAACGCATATTCCGAACAATGAGCAATACAAAGGCCAGACAATTGTAAACTATTGGAACAATGAAGAAGTAATGCGTGAAGATGAGCAGAATCGATATGGTTATGCTGCGCTCACATCGTTAGGGTATGACCAGAAGCGGTTGGAAACGATGGCTGCGCTGGAAGGCGTAACGGTTGATGAAAAGATGGACAGTCTTTTATGGCAAGTGATACATGATTATACAGAATTGTTGGCGAAGACGGCGTACGAGGCGGGGCTGCCAAAAGAAAAAATTTATTCGCATATCGTATCGATCACGACATCGGGCGTGGATCCAAGTTCATCATGGCCGCCGATCTGGACGGCGGTAAATGATTACTGTACGCCTGGATTTACCATGAACAGACAAAGCTGTCCTTATGATTTGGATGAATTAAAAAAGCAGATCAAAGAGGCGGATAGTGACCAGGAAAAGTACGGATTGGTAGAAGGATATGACTGGTCATATGCTGACAGCCTGGAGGATTCGGAAGAGTACTTGCAGAGTATATTTGGAAGTGGTTCCAATATTATAACTTGTTTCGGTTGGCCTACTTGTGTTAAAAATTATTCCAATAAGTATGTACAGGCTGTTAAGAATTGGAAATACGATACATGGGGACAGGTCGACAGGGCGTTATAAAGTACTGGATTGGTTTTGTTCTTGAAAATGCACAGAATGGCTTTCAGCTTAAGGAAGGCAGAATCGGATTTTAACGGGGATGGGAAACATGCAAAAAGTTTTTGTGTTGGGGAGTATAAATTGTGATCTTGTGATGGAAGCGCCTAAGTTACCGCAGGCAGGTGAAACTCTTTCCGGACAGGGCTTTTTTATAAATCCGGGCGGAAAAGGCGCAAATCAGGCTGTCGCGAGCAGTAAATTGGGTGCTGAAACATATATGATCGGGGCTATCGGAAGAGATGTTTTCGGAAATATATGTTTTGAGTCATTGAAAAAATATGGTTGTTCGGTCCAATTTGTAAAAGAAATTCAGGGGAAAACGGGGGTAGCCAGTATTTGGGTCAGTGAGAATGATAACAGGATCCTTTTGGATGGTGGAGCAAATTTATGCCTGGATGAACCATATATTGTGTCTGTATTGGAGAAATATGCCAAAGAAGGCGATATACTGGTTTGTCAGTTAGAAATCGATCCAGGATTGGTAGAAAAGGCGTTTTCCTTTGCAAAAAGGCTTGGCATGAAAACTCTTTTGAATCCTGCTCCGGTTCCGGAAAAAGGTATCTCGCCCACACTCTTGAAACTAACGGATATAATTGTCCCGAACGAAAATGAAACGGAAACAATATGCGGATTTCCTGTCAACACGAAGGAAGACATGAGAAATGCAGTTAAATTTTTTAACGGGTACGGAGTGGAAACGGTACTGATTACTCTTGGGGCAAACGGTGCCTATTTTTGCGGCGGAGGGATCGAAAAGAGAAGGAAAGCCTTTACTGTCCGGGCAATCGATACAACGGCTGCTGGCGATACGACGATCGGAGCATTAGCCTGTAGACTAGCTGCGGGATATACGGTGGCGGAGAGCATGGATTTTTGTGCGGCAGCGTCTGCCATCACTGTGAGCAGGATGGGAGCTCAGCAGTCGATCCCTTCCTATGCTGAGGTTATAGGCTTTTTAGAAAAACATCCTGAATAAATTTACTTTTGATCAGAATATGTTTGAACAAAATTAAAAGGCGTGGGAATGAGTCCGGAATTGAACCGGACTCATTCCTCTTTATTTTGTTTGATAAACAGAGATACAATTTTTAACAGCCCCATAAAAATAAGCCCTGACGAAAGTCGTGGTTTTGCATTTTATACGGAAGGGGGAGATCGAAGGCTGTTCTAAATTCCGCACGAAGATGCTAGCCTTTGGCGTATAAACCATAGTTTATACGCCAAAGAAAGAATAGTAGACTATATCAAAAAGCGCCGTAAAAGCGCATCTATCTTTTCAAAACCTTGTTTTAGGCTTTCTTCCGAATTATTCGGATCGGGCTTTGGGGTGGCTTTAATTTGAAAAATATGGAATAAAAAACTTAATTCGAGTATTCCAGATTAGGATTTGAACTAACGATTGTCGGAGACAGAGGAATTGAGAAATTGCAAAATATGGTTAAAACATCCGTAATTTCTCCCTGAAAAGCTTTGTTTTCAGGCTGTTTTTCTCCAAATTACCCCGCAGAAAGTACACAATAGAGACCATTCAAAAGGTTGGTTTCAGCAAAATTTTTATGCCCAAGGGCGCGCCGAAACGGTGCGCCCTTGTTGCTTTTCTAAAAAATCATATTTTACTTCAGCCATACGCCGTGTACCCTAACCTTGCAAGTCGGGTCGGCAAGGAAAATAAAGGGCAAATTGTATTTTCTGCCAATCAGAGGTTAGAAGAGATGCTGTCTTTGCTGATGCCGATAGCGACTGTTTTTTATTTCAAATTCGCCGCTTGTCGGCCTTCTTTTTTTACGCTTTTCGGCAAAATCATAAAAAAATTTTTATTGTTCAGACTTTATTTTTTTTGTTTTTTCCATGTTTTAAAAAATAAATTTTTCGGGCGCGGGTCGTGAGTGGCAATGTCCGCCAAAAACAAATTATTTTATAGAAAAACCACACAATGTAATTTTATTGTTTTTATGTAAGATTTTTCCATATAAGTGGTTAGATATATCTATTTACAAAAAAGACAAATCAGATTTATAATAAAGTCGGAAAAAACAGGAGTAAAAGTGCAATGAGAAAGAGAGGGAGGGCGGCTGTTTTGCTGTCGTGTCTGTTGGGATTTTCCCTGTCTGCGGGCTGTGCCGCAGGGGGGGACGCGGGGCAAAACACAGCTTTTCGGACGACGGACCTCGTGAGTGCGGAGGGTGCTCGCGTGAGCATGACAAGCGGGGATGCGGAGGCGGACAAAGAGGGTATTCTCGTGCAGGGCGAGGCAACGTACGGCGGCTCTTTCAACGCGGTTTTTGAAGGGAATACGCAAATTTCTTTCGGATTCTGTGGAGGGGACAGTGCCACATACCGCCGATTTACCTTTATTATCACCTTTGAAAGCGTGCCTGCGCAGAGTTTTTCCGTGGTTTACGAATCCACGGTTGCGGCATGGACGGGGGAGGAGAGTGCAAGGGGGCGTTCGGGCGCCTATGTGCAGTACGGGGAAGAGTTGAGGACCAGCCGTTACTGGCAGTCGGACAAGCACGCGACGGATGCGGACGCATGGCAGAGCAACGATAATTTTAATGTAGACGAGGCCCTCGCTTCTCCCATGTTCGGCGGGGCAGGGGAATACGAAAGGGAATTCGGCGAACTGTACGGTGCTTTGTACCTGGAATGGACGGCGGACGGGATCTTGCAGATCAGCGTGTCCGACCGGTTTCCCGAGGAGTACAGTCCGCGGCTGATCGCGGCGTTTGACGGAAGCGATGCGGGGATGGGCTTTGATCCCGTGACGGGGACGTGGGGACTTCCGCGCATGGATGCCTCGGCGGGATACACGATTTCTTTCAGGTCGGAAGTATTCGGCGGGGCTGTGACGCAAACGGACGCACCCGACGTATATTTTTCGGAAATTGTCAGCGGGGCGCGCGGGCAGGAAAAGACGGTTTCCCTTGCGGAAGAGGAATTGGAAACGGTACCCGATTTTTACGTCGCAAAGACGGATCAGACTCTATAAATCAAAAGTAATTGCAGGAGGTAAGTGAATGTTGGTAAAGTCGTGTTTGAAGAGAAGGCTGAGCGTGATATTCCTGGCTATGGCCATGCTGTTGTCTGTCATGTTCGGTATGATCTTCATGAAGGCGAGCGCATCCTCGGTAAACTCTGACAGCCTGGTCGCAGCGTATGGGGGCGCTACCGTGGAAGCAAACCGGAGTTATACGACAACGGACGGGACATATACGACTTCTTCGGGTCTGTATATCCATGCTCCCGCCGATAAATCGGCGGCGTATTCCGTTGAATTCAACGGAATTTTCAAAGGTTCTGCGGGGATCAAGGCGTATTTTCCCGGCGAGGGCTTCTGGGGCGTGAATAAAGAGATCGTCATGACCGTATCTTCCATATCCGATGCGGATGCGGAATTTCAGGTACATATCGGCGGGGAATGGCAGCAATACGGCGTGGTGTCCTACGAATGGGAAGGACAGACGCTGTGGCGCTCGCGCGGATGCACTGCCGGAGATCTGGATACATTTTATTATACCATGAACGGCGCAAAGGATGTAAACCATTCGCAGTTTATTCCCGCGCCCGGGCATTTCACGGATGCAGACCTCGGCAGAAAGACGGCATATTTCGGGATAGAAGCACAGGCGGACGGAAGTACGGACGTGGTGTTGCTCAGTTCTTACGGATACACTTATATGAACAGGACCGTCATTGCGTCGTTTAAGGAGGATGCGGAAACGTTTGAGCCCTCCGCGGCGGAAATGGGAAACACATCCAACCTTCCCAAACTGGATCTGAGCGAAGGGTATACCATATCTTTTACCGTCAGCGATACGGACAACAGCAAGAGTTTCGATTTTTTGGTGGAATCGGTCGCCACGGCGCAGGCGGGAAACCCGTACGAGACGGGTACGGTTTACTCCATGAACACGGAAACGTTGGCCGAAGCACCCGATTTTTATGAAAACTGGCAGACAATCCCCGTCATTTCCGTTGCGGACAGCACATATCTCAATTCTTCGTATGTGGGGCAGGAAGTGCAGCTCCCCGCGGCGTCGGTCGTGCTCGGGGGAAAACCTGCAAACTTTACGGGAACGGTCACGGTAAAGGACGAAAGCGGCAAGGAAACGGAAGCGACGGACGGCAAATTTACCGTGGAAAAGCGCGGAGAACATACCGTTACATACACGCAGGGCGGGTCCTCCGTACGTATTGTCTTTTATGCTTACGATCAGCCGTATGCGCTGGATCAGGTGGTGACGGCGGAAGGAGCGTCCGTGACGTATGAAACGGATGTGCGCGGACTGACCGGCATCACGGTAGGCGCCTCGGGCGAAAGCGCTTACAGCGGCACGCTGGCGGGCAGTTTTTCGGGGGATATGTCCATCGATTTCGAGTTTCCTCAGCAGTACACAGAGCAGAACAACGGCAACGGCGCGCAGTTTGTCTTTACCGTATACGACGCGACGGGTAAAGAGGCTTTTGATGTCGTCTACGAAAATGCGGGCGGCTGGTATACGGGCGTGTATGTGCGCATGGGCGACAAGATCCGTTCTTGGATCGAGGACGGCTCGTACGACGGATGGAGCGGGGACAAAGGTACGATGTTCTATACCGTTCCCACGGGAGACCGCTGCCTTATCTATCCGGGTACGGGGCTGATGTACAACGAGGCGGGCAAATACGGCACGCTGCAGCTCGTGTGGGAAGGAAACGTTTTCTGCGTTCGGGTGAGCGACAGGAACGGGAGCATGACGACCATTGCAAAATTTGACGGCTCAACGCCTTATTCCGCAAGGGAGCTGGATACGCAGAACGCCCTTGTTCTGGGAATGGAGGAAGAGCGCCGCTACGGACTTCCTTTGATGGACGGCACGGACGCGGAAGGAGCGGATCTGACAAACGGATTCAGCATCGGGTTTGCGTCGACGGCGGCGTCGCTGCCCGTCACCTTCCTTTCTGTCAATGGCGTCCGCTTTGCCAACAGCAAGAACATCACGACGGATTATGTTTTCTCCGCAAGGGTGATCGCGGATGATTCTTATGTTTTGGGAAACGATGTGTATGTTGCCGAGGGTCTGCACGTCGGCACGGTGCGGCGCGTCTATTCGTACGCGTTTATGGGCGGCGATCCCGCATACGAGGGTTCGTGGGGGCTGACGCACAAGATCTTTGAAAGCGATTTCGGCGAATTCTGCAAGGAAACTTCGGTCGGGGGGCATGAAGTCAGCATCCCTTCGGACGAGGCAGGCGGAGAGTGGCAGGGGATGGATCTGAACTTTACGCTCACCGTCGAACCCGCATGGAAACTCTCTTTCGGGCTGAACGGTGGGAGCGCGAAAGAGGGAAGTTCTTCGCAGGAGATCACCTATTCTGCACATACAAAATTCCTGCTTTCTGTTCCCGATGTGGAAAGAGCGTTCTGGCAGTTTGACGGCTGGTTCACGGACGAGGGATTGCAGAGCGCATGGAACGGCTCTTTCGATTCCTTTAACGGCGACGTCGTTCTGTACGCGAAATGGACGGACGTCACGCCGCCCACCGTCGTTCTGGCAGACGGCGTGAAGAGCTTTGAAGAAGTGCTCCTTTCGGCAGGATCGTTCCTTGTTTCGGTGCAGGACGTCATCGCTTCGGACGCGGCGCAGCCTGCGGAAAATATCACGCTGGAGATCAGATACAAAAAATCGGGCGATACAGACTATACTCTGCTGACAGAGGACAGCGCAAGCATTCCCGTTACGCAAACGGGGACGTGGGAGATCGTCTACACGGTCAGCGACGGTGTAAACGAGAGCGTTTCGCTGACCAGGACGGTATCCGTCATCGAGCGCACGGCGCCCGTGGTGACCGTCGGCACGCCCGTTATGGAAAGTTATGTTGGATTTGCCGTAAAAGCGGACGGCGCGACGGCAAAGGATGCGGACGGAAATTCCGTGCCCGTCATCGTGACGGTCACGGATGAGAACGGAGTTCGCTATGAGTTGAAAGACGGAGCATTTACGCCCGACAAGGCGGGCGTTTACACCGTTTCCTGCACGGCAAAAGACGGCGATCTCATCGGATATGCCTCTTATAGCGTCACCGTTCTGCAGGACACGGAAAAACCGCAGATCAGCGTGGATTTTGAAGACTGTACGGTGAAAAAGGGGACGGTGATCTCTCTTCCTTCCGCAACGGTGACGGACAACGCGTATGCGGAACTCACGGCAAAGGTCAGCGTTACGTTCGGGACGGAAAGCGTGGAAGTATCCGGCAATTCGTTTACGGCGGACAGGGCGGGCGTGTATACCGTAACATGGACGGCAACGGACGGTGCGGGAAATACCTCTTCCGTTTCGGCGTTCGTCACGGTGGCGCCCGGAGCGCGGAGCGGCGGATGCAGCGGCAATGCATCGGCGGTGTCCTGTCTGGTCGCACTGGCTGTCACGGCGCTTGCGGCGGCATGTATCGTGCTCGTACGCAGAAAAGTAAAATAAAAAATTTCGATAAGGAGTAAAAAAATGAAAGGGATCCTTAAAAAGATCGGAGTTTGTGCTCTGGCAGGGCTGCTTGGTGTCGGCGCGCTTACCGCCGCGGGCTGCTCGGACAGGTACGGCAACATGACCACCATCACCGTTCACTATTTCAATGGCGGATTGGGTGACGATTGGATCAATGAAAGCATTGCGGAATTTGAGGAAATGTTCAAGAATGTTTCCTTTGAAAGCGGAAAAATGGGCGTCCACGTTTCCCTCACTTCCAACAAGGAATTCAACGAATTGCCCACAACGATTGCAACGGGTGCGGAAAATTATGACCTCATCTACACTTCCGAGGCGAATGTTACCGATCTTCTCAACACGCCGGGCATTCTGTACGATACTACCGAGATCGTGACCGAAAAGGTGTATGACGAAAACGGCGAACTCAAGCTCAACGCAGCGGGCGACGGGTTTGAGATTCAGGAAGACGGGTATTCCATGTACGATCGTATGCATCCGTACTATCAGGACGCGTACAACCTTGCAGGCACAGACTGGGCGACAGGTGACGGGGAAGTCAGTTTTTCCCTGCTCCCGTACGAAGATACGCTTGCGGGAATCATTATCGACTACGACCTGTACGAGGAACTCTGCAACAAATACCGCATAGCGGATAAGATGACGGGCTACAAATTCGAGGGCGACGACGTCGCCATGCCCGGAACGTGGAACGAGTTCTTTACTCTCCTCACCAACATCCGCGACAGGGAAAGCCACAGCGCGGGCGGATATTCCGGGTTCATGTACAGCGTGGATTATTACACGCCGTCCATTGAATATGCGGTTATCGCGGACGTGGACGGAACGGATGAGGGTATGACCGATCCTTCCCAATATTCGGGCATCCGTATGTACGATACTTACTCGGGACAGTACGATTTTGAGGGCAACGGCACAAAGACGCAGATCACGGGCGAAAACAGCTATCTTCTCACGCAGACGAGAGGGTATGAGGCGATGGTGAACGTGGCGCTCCGCCTGTTCGAGCACGGATCGCAGGGCGGTGAGCACTACGATAACGGCATCATGAACAACCCCACGTACAGCACGGCGCAGGCGAATTACGTTATGAGCAAGACCAGCCAGACGGCGCCGCGCATCCTTGCCATTCTCGAGGGCGACTGGTGGGAAAACGAGGCGCGCGCCACCTTTAATTCCATGGGCGCCATCAATGAAGAAAACGGTTACGGCAAGCGCACATTCCGCATGATGCCCATTCCTCATTACGACGCGGACAGCGAGGGCTCCTACAAAGTGGGCGGATTTTCCAGCGGCTACCCGCTCATTCTCAACGCCAAGACGCTTTCGGGCAATGCCGCCAAGGAAAAGGTTGCAAAACTCTGGGTGCAGTTCACCCATTCGGACAGCCAGATGAACGTCTTTACAAAGTGGTCGGGATCCGTGCGTCCTTATATCTACGACATCACCGAAGAAACGAAAAATGAGATGACGCCCTTTGCAAAGAGCGTGTTGGAGATCCAGATGGAAGACAGAAAGGAGGACGGAAAGATCGAGATCGTCCGCCGCAACCAGATCACAAGAACAAACGAAGTTCTGCTTTCCACTTCTCCCGTAAACTTTATGACAAAGATCGACGGCACCACGTTCGGAAACGGTGCGGTCATCGCCAATATGGTCACCATGCGCAAGAGCAATCTTTCCTGGACGGGCGACAAGCAGATTTCGGATATGCTGGAAAAGTATATGCAGGGATTGCTCGATTACCGTAATGTCAGTCTGAACTGACCGATAAAAGGGGAAAAATATGCAGAACGATCTGACAGAAAGGGCAGGGGAACCGTTCGCCGCGCAGAGCGGCGGACTTCCGCCCGTCCCGAAAAAGAAACAAAAAATGCTCGCCACGACTAAAAAGGCGCATATTTTCTGTATTTGCGTACTTGCGTTTATGCTCGTGCAGTGGTGTATTTTCTTTTTGTACGGAAATCTCAATTCCGTATTGCTCGCTTTTGAGTACTTCGATCCTTCCACGCAGACGCAGGTGTTCTATTCTTCCAAGGAAATTTTCACAAATTTCACTACATTTCTCGGTGACCTGTTCTCTTCCGAACGTCCGCTCGGCAGGTATTTTATAACGGGCATGATCTATCACCTGACGGGGCTGGTCTGTCTGCCCATCAGCCTGATTTTTGCCTTTATCATCTACAAAAAACTGCCCGCATCCGGTGTGATGAAAGTTATTTTGTTTGTTCCGTCCATCGTGTCCTCGATGGTCATCGCGCTGTTGTTCAAAACGTTTATGCGCGAGGGGCTTTTAGGATTGTGGACAAACGTGATGAACAAGCCGTACGATCAGTTTTTGTCGCCGCTTGCGGATGACGGCAAGGTATTCGGAACGCTGCTTTTGTACCAGTTTTTCTTCGGATTGCCCGGCTCGCTGCTCATCAATATCGGTTCCATGAGCCGCACGCCCGAAGAACTTGTGGAGTACGGCAGACTGGAAGGGTTTTCGCTTTTTCAGGAATTTGTGCATCTGACTCTGCCGCTGATGTTCCCCGTCCTGCAAATTTACTGTCTGGGAATGTTTACGGGATTTTTCACGGCACAGGGGCCTCTGTACGCCATTTACGGCGACGGCAACAGCGGTACATATCTTCCGGACAGCGCCATTTCTTTCGGTTACTACATGATGGTTTCCGCGATCTCCGATTCGTTGCGCGGCGTCGCGCCCGAATACAGCTACGGCTACACTTCTGCGGCAAACCTTCTCATCGGACTGGTTTCCATTCCCATCGTGTTCGGGACTAAAAAACTGTTCGACAGGTTCGATCCGGAAGCGGATTTTTAAGGAGGAAGACAATGGAAAATCCCGAAATCAAAGATCCGCAGCAGGCAAAGAGCAACGTCTCTGTCCGAAAAGTCATGCGAAAAGTGTCAAGGGGGATCTTCCCAACGATCGCATGGATTGCGGTCGCGCTCTGGTGCGTCGTCTTTTTGATTCTCATACTTTGGGCGTTCGTCAACAGCCTGAAAAGTTACATCAATTTTTATGAGGATCCGCTTTTCCTGCCCAAGACAAGCAAGGGCTACGGCTGGAATTTTTCCAACTATGCAGCCGCCTTTTCCGCGCTGAAAGTCATGCGCAACAGCGAGTACATCACGGCTCCCAGAATGCTGCTCAACAGCTTGCTTTATGCCGTGGGGTCGGGCGGAGTATCGGTGGTCACGGCATGCCTGGCAAGCTACGTTTTGGCAAAATACAGCTATCTCAAATGGGTGCGCGGGCTGTGGATCATCGTTCTCATCACAAACTATCTGCCCATCAGCTCATCGCTTGCCGCCAACATCAAACTGCTTTCCGATCTAAACCTGTACGATTCCCTGCTGGGCATCATTTTCTGGCAGTGCGGTGCGTTCGGCTATATTTTCCTCATCTATTATGCCACATGGAAAAGCGTTTCCTGGAACTATGCCGAGGCGGCGTTTATCGACGGCGCGGGGCATTTCCGCACCATGCTTCTCATCATGTGGCCGATGACGCGCACCATTTTCGGCGTGCTGTTCATTCAGCAGTTCATTACTCTTTGGAACGATTACATGACGCCTATCATTTATCTGCCGAGTTATCCCAACCTTTCTTACGGCGCCTATCAGTTCCAGTTTTCCGTGGCGGACGTCAGCATCGCGACGCCGCCCATCCAGATCGCAGGGCTTCTGATGCTTGCAGTCCCTGTGTTCGTATTGTTTATGATTTTCCGCAACAAACTGATGGGCTCGCTCACGTTGGGCGGCCTGAAAGGATGATCAGGAGAAAAAAATGACAAAAATCAAAGAAAAAATATTGCCCTTTGTTCTCGGCGGAGTCCTGCTTGCAGGCAGTGTCGGGGTATGTCTCGGCGTCGGCGCGGCAGGGGAGTCGGAGATCGGCTCTCCCGCAGATCTTTGGACTCTTCCCGCAGGGGTGACGGCGCAGTCGGACGTCTCCGTTCCCGATTATATGCTGTATGGCAAGGAATTCGATCAGGCTTACAATTACACGGAATACACGCAGGATTCGGAGGATCTCGGGCTGGAAGAGTGGCAGAAAAACGGCGTAAAGTTCAGTCCTTCCGCGGCCAACCGCTGGGTGGAATACAAAAACGTCGTCGACGTTTCCGACTATTCCTCCAACGACATTCTGCTGGCGTTCACGCCGCTCACGTCCACCCGCGGCAATGCGGAGATCTACGAGTTTGACGTAAAGATCACGGATGCGGAGAACGAAAATAATTATATTCTCATCAAAATCAAGCCTTCGCAGTGGTATCCCGCCACGTTCACCGCGGAAACGGCGGAAACGGGGCCTTACGGATATATGTACGGCGATTATCAGCCCGCCTATTCGGAAGGGACGTCAAGTTTCAGTGACAAGTATCTCGTCGGCTTTGACGGCACCACGGACGAAACGGCATTTGCCGCATCGGAATACAAGGTGGATAAGACGGAAGTCCGCCACCGTTCCATCATCCTGCATTACGATTACGAGGACAAGGCGGTGTGGGTGACGGGCCAGCAGGGCATCAAGTTCTGCATTATGGACCTCGATTACAGCGAATCGGTGGGCTACGGCAACGAATGGGAGGGCTTTTCCGACGGAAGAGTAAAACTTTCTTTCTGTTCCAAACAGCACCGCGCGGGCGAGCCGAGCTATATGGTGCTCAACGCGTTCAATACGCCGATGAACGGCTCAGCCGTCGCGGATACGCAGGCGCCCGTCCTCTCGTTCGGGAAAGAAGTGCAGGAAGATCAGGCCCCTGCGGCGATCGTCGGCAGGGCGTATACTCTTCCCGCGTATTATTGCTTAGACACCGTAGCGGGGGAACTCTCCTGCGAGATCACTCTCACCGGTCCCGACGGGGAAACCGTCGCCACCGACGGAAAAACGTTCACGCCGCAGAAAGAAGGGTATTACACTCTTTCCTATACGGGTGAGGACGCGTCGGGCAACCGCGTTTCAAAGAGCTTGCGCTTCACGGCGCAAAAGGCAGCGCCCGCCGTTTCCATTCTTGCGGAAGCGGAAAATACCGAAGTCAGCGTCGGCCAGCAGGTCGTTCTCCCGTCTGCGGAATTCATCGCGGGCGAGGGCGCGTACATCGTCGATACGGATGTGCGCGTTGTGCGCAGCGGGACGTCGGAGATTGCAGAGATTGACCAGGGCGTGTTTATTCCTCTGTTTGCAGGGGAGTACAGGGCAGAATACACGGCGACAGACTGGCTGGGTATAGTGCATACGCACACCGTCGTTTACAGCGTTTCCGAGGCGGAAGGCACGGTTGCACACGGTTCTTTGCAGCACCTGCGCCGCCTGTTCGACGGCGTTTCCGTCCTTCTTCCCACCCTCAACGCATATGATTATGCAAGCGTTCCCGGCAGCGGCATCGCACAGGATGTGCAGGTAATGCTTTCTGGCAACGGCGCGGAAGTGACGCAGGCAGCGGGCAGCGTGTTTGTTCCCGACATTGAAAAGTTCGGCACCGAGCTTACCGTTTCTTATCTCGTCAACGGATATACTGCGGAAACGTACACGGTGGAGATCCGTGAAAAACCCGACGAATATGCGGAAGACTATGTAGACGACGGCTCCTACCAGCTGGACGATTATTTCCTGTTCGGCGAAGGCGTGGACGTGGAATACAATGAAGGCGGTGCGGAGATCGAGTATTACCGTATCCGCACGGGCGAGGGCGTGAAGGGAGACCGTACCTTCGGGTTTGTCAATCCCCTGCGCGCGGACGGGTTCAACATCAGCTTCTTTATTCCCGCAGACATGAAAAACTTTTCGGCGATCCGTCTTTCCCTGCGCGATTCTTCCGATGCGTCCGTAGGGTTCGATCTGGTGTTGGAAGACATTCTTACCTCCCGCGATCCGTCTCTCAAGGATACCTATACATTCCTTACGACCAACGGCGGGCAGAAATATACGCTGCGCGGCACTTACAACTATTATAAGGACGCCAGCGAAGTTGTCAGCACGCTGACGGTCACATACAGGGACGGGTGCATTTACGACATCAACGGCGAGGAAGTGTGCAGGATCAGCGAAAACTTTGACGGAAAGACCTGGGACGGTTTTTCCTCGGGTATGGTGTATTTCGACGTGACGTTTGAAGGGGTGGGATCTCTTTCCGCGGAGGAGAACGGAGACTGCGCCGCCATGGCGATCTCTTCCCTGTGCGGTCAGGCATTTTATGTTACCTACAACGAAACGGAAAACGAACAGACGGGCGAAAAGGAATATCATCTTGCAAACTTTATCGACATTTCCAGCCCGCAGATCGTGATGAACGGTTCTTTCCCTTCGGACATCGCTCTGGGAACGCGCATCGAGCTGCCCTCTGTTTCCGCATTCGACGCCTTGTCGCCGTATGTGGAGATCACGGTGACGGTGCAGACGCCGAGCGGCAGCACTCTTTATTCCAACGCACCTCTGCAAGAGGGGATGAGCTTTGTGGTGGACAGTTACGGGATGTACTACATCCGCTATACGGCAACGGACGCTTCCTATAATACTTATACGTCGACGTACAGCGTTTCCGCCGCGGATACGCAGGCTCCCACCATTGCTCTCTCTTCCTCGGCGGAGCTTTCGGGCAAGGCGGGCAAAAAGGTGACGCTTCCCTCCGCCGTCGTGCAGGACAACCGCGACACGGCGCCCAGACTGTTTGTCTTTGTCGTGCAGCCGGATCTGTCCATGCAAAAACTGGGCGAATATACGTCTGAGAACAAGATCACGTCCTTCACTCCCGAAACGGCGGGCAGGTACACGGTGATCTATTATGCGATCGATGCCGATTACAATGCTGCGGTCAGCAGGGTAACCGTCGTTGTGGAATGAGGTGGCTCATGAAAAAGACATTGAAATTTCTCCTTTTGTTGGTGCTTTCCCTGTCCTTCTGTATGCCGGTGGTTTCGTGCGGTAAAAAGGAGGGAGATACTTCTCTCAAAGATACAGACATCATACTCGTGGAAAACGGGAAAACGGAGTACACGATCGTGATTTCCGAGGACGCGAGCGCAAGCGAAAGTTATGCCGCGCAGCTGCTGCAAAAGCAGTTCGAGGCGGCGACGGGCGCAACGCTCTCCATCGGGAGTGACAAGGGCGCCGCTCTCGACAAAAACGCAAAGATCCTTTCCGTGGGCAACACTTCCGTGCTGGAAAGCAGCGGGCTCACTCTCGGGAAAGACGAACTCAACGAGGACGGGTTCAAGATCAGGCGTTACGGCAACACCGTGGTCATGGGCGGATACAACGGCCGCGGCACCATCTATTCGGTGCAGGAATTCCTGAACGCCCAGTTCGGGTATGAGGTGTACGCCTCCGACGAGGTGTACATCGAGACGGCGGAAACATCCATGCTCAAGGACTTTAATCTTACGGACGTTCCCGCTTTTCGTGAACGCTCGTTCGACGGCTTGCCCGCCTACAATGCGGAATACGCAACGGCGTTGCGGCTGAATCCCAGCACTTCGGCTGCAGAATTTGACTACGGCAATTCGCGTGACTGGATCGGTTCGGCGCATTCCTATTATGAGATCATTCCCAAGGAAAAGTACAACGATCCGAATGATCCCGAAAATTATCATCCTTCCTGGTTTGCACAGGGGCAGCTCTGCCTTACGGATGAAGGACTGTTCGATGCGTTTGTGGAAAATCTGAAAGAGATCATCAAAAATACGCCGTACGGTAAGATCGTTTCTCTCGGCGAAAACGACGGGGCGGGCTATTGCAGCTGTCAAAAGTGCAGCGAGGAAAAGTCCAAGTACGGTTTAAGCGGTTATGTCGTGCGCTTTATGAACAGAGTCATCGAGGAAACGGAAAAGGATGCGGAGATCTCTTCGCGCGATCTGGTGTACTGTATGTTCGCCTATACGGCGAGCGGGAGCATCGTCCCGCCGGTCGATACGGCGACGGGCAAGATCCTCGACGAAAGCTGCCGCCCCTGCGAAAAGCTGTATGTCCGCGTCGCACCGCTCAATCCCGTCTGCTATAAGCACGCATGGTCAGATCCCGATTGCTCGTATAATCAGTCTATCTACGAGTATTTCAAGGGATGGAAGAGCATCACGGACAACATTGCCGTCTGGGATTACAACACCAATTTCAGCTCTTACTATTACTTCTTCGACAATTTCGATTCCCTGCAGAAAAACCTTCAATTCTACAAAGAGGAGATCGGCGTTGTCTATCTCAACCGCGAAAATACGACGGGTTCCGCTCTGCGTTCGCTCGCCGATCTGGATACCTATCTCAATGCGAAACTCATGTGGGATCCTTACGAAGATGTCGCAGAGCTGACGGAAAATTTCCTCCATTATTTCTATAAAGACGGTGCTGAGTACATACAGGAGTACATCGATCTGATGCGTTCCAACGTCAACATGATGGATATGACGCTTACCGAAGGGTATCATCTGCTGTGTTACCAGTCGGCGGGGGATCTCGTGTCTTACTGGCCCAAGCGGATCCTGGAACAGGCACTCGATCTTCTCGAAGAGGCGCAGGCGGCATATCTGCCCCTCAAAGAGACCGATCCCGTGCTGTACGAAACGCTTTACAACCGCGTTTTAAAGGAAAGCGTGTGCCTCAGGTACATGATTCTGGCAAACTTCCAGACCTATTATCCGGGGCAGACCGATCTTCTGAATGAAATGCTCGATCAGTTTGAGATCGATGCAGAGACGGTACAGGCAAATTGTTATCGTGAGGGACAGAGCACAAGCGACTTTATCGATTCGCTGCGTGCATAATTTCGGAGAAAAATCATGACTTACTATCTCGATTGCCTTGAAGGGGAATATTGGTGGGGCGGTGCGGTGGCGCACGGTATGCAGATGCCGTTTTCGGCTGCAAAGGATTACGAACTTAACGGAACGATCAACCGCACGGACAACCAATACAACGCCCTGTTTGTCAGCAGCCGCGGCAGGTATATCTATGCAGAAAACGGGTGTATCCTGCGCGTGGAAGGCGGACAGATCACTCTTTCGGAAACGAAGGGGGAAGTGGATATATCCGAGGGGTACGGTACGCTGAAAAATGCGTACCGTGCCGCGGCGGAAAAACATTTTTACGGAGGGAAAACCGTTCCCGAGGACATGGTATTGTTCCCTCAGTACAGTACGTGGGTGGAAATGCTGCGCGAGATCGATCAGAAGAAGGTGGAGGAATACGCCGCAGGCATCGTAAACAGCGGAATGCCTGCGGGAGTGCTCATTCTTGACGACGGCTGGATGCGCGGCTACGGCGACTGGCGCTTCGATCAGAATAAATTCCCCGATCCCAAGTCGATGATCGAAAAATTGCACGCGCAGGGATTCAAAGTGGTGCTGTGGGTGTGTCCGTTTGCGGATGCGCAGACGGAAGAGTTCGGGCGGCTTGCCGCTTCGGGCGCTTTTGTGCGCGATCATACGGGCGCCGTTGCCGCGCGCCGCTGGTGGAACGGCACGAGCGCCGTGTTCGACATGAGCGCCCCCGCCGCACAGCAATACCTCAGCGGCCAGCTGGACGAGCTCATCGCCATGGGTGCGGACGGGTTCAAGTTCGACGCGGGCGATCCGCTGTATTACGATTCCGACGATCTTACCTGCGGTAAAACGTCGCCCAACGGACAGAGCAAACTTTGGGCACAGTTTGCCGCCCGTTACCGTTACAGTGAATTGCGCGCCTGTGTGGGGATGGGCGGGTATCCCATCGTACAGCGTCTGGCGGATAAAAACAGCAGCTGGGAGGGCAGCAAAGGCATTCTTTCTCTCATTCCCAATATGCTGCAGGCAGGCTTGTCTGGGTATAGCTATTCCTGTCCCGACATGGTCGGCGGCGGGCAGGAAGCGGATTTCGGCAGCGGAAAAAGCCACGACGACGAACTGATGGCGCGTTCCTGCGAGTGCTCGGCGCTGATGACCATGATGCAGTTTTCGTATGCGATGTGGGAAAGAAGTTCCCCCTTCGTGCGAAAGATCGTAAAAAAATGCGTTGACCTGCGCGAAAGTTATGCACCGTATTTCAGCTCCCTGCTCAAGGAAAGCGCGCGAAAGCGCGATCCGCTGATGCGGCACATGGAATACGAGTTCCCCGGTCAGGGCATGGAAAAGGTGTGCGACCAGTTCATGCTGGGCGAAAAACTGTTGGTTGCGCCCGTGCTGTATAAGGGCGTGACGGAGCGGGAAGTGATCCTTCCTGCAGGCTGCGACTGGAAATATCTGCCCGAGAAAAAGGTATATAAGGGCGGGCAGACCGTACGCGTTGAGGCACCGATAGACGTCTTACCTTATTTTGAGAGGGCATGAAAATGAAATACGATATCAGTTTTTGGAATTATCAGCCTGTCGGGTTCAGGGACGAGGCGGAGGCGGTGCGCGAATGGAAGGATGCGGGGATCACCCTCCCCATGACTTTCGAGTACGATCCCGCCTGCCACGACAAGGCGAAAATGCTCCGCCTTTTGGACGAGTGCGAAAAGGCGGGCATGAAAGCCATTGTCTGCGACGCGAGGACGAGGTACCACCGCCTGCGCGAACTGGGTGAGAAAAAGTTCCGCGAAGAGGTTGCGGCGGCAATGGAAGATTTTGCCTCCCATCCTGCCGTGTTCGGCTTTCATGTGGGGGACGAACCGGACAAACACAACTGGGAATACGCCGTGTCCGCCTATCGGATCGTGGGGGAGGCGGCGCCGCATTTGACGCCCTTTCTGAATATGTTTCCCTATTGGGACGGCTCGTTTGAGGAGGTCGTGGGGCCCTCTTCACCCGAAGAATACACAGACCTTCTCACCGATTTCATCCGCCGCAGCGGAGCAAAGCTCCTCTCTTTTGACAGTTACGGTCAATGCGCATATTTTGACCGCGAATACAACCAGGAATGTCACCTGCGCAACTTTAAAATTTTCGGCGAAGCGGCGAAGCGCACGGGTGCGCGGCTGTTTGTTTCCCTGCTCTCGGTAGGGCATTGGGGCTACCGCGTTCCCTCGCAGGACGACATCCGCTGGCAGATTTATTCTTCCGTCGCGCACGGTGCCACGGGTTTTCACTGGTTTTCTTTCTATCAGGCGAGGCTGGACGGCAATTACCGCGAAAATCCCGTAAATCTGTTCGGCGAGCGCACCCAGACTTTTTACAGTGTGTCCTATGAAGACCGCGTGTTTTTAAAGTATTTTGCGGACGTTCTTTCGGAATGTACGTTTGAGCAGGTGCGGTATTTCGGGCGTCCGCAGGGCGGGTTTCCGGTTTTCGGCGGAGATGATACTTTGCGGGAGATGCGAGTGATTGTCAACGAAACTTCCGTTGCGGTCACCCGTTGGAAGGATAAGGACGGCGATCCCGCTTACACCCTTGTCAATATGGACAGAAATCTTCCTACCAAGGTCCGCCTGACCTTTGCGGGGAAACTTGCCCCGCGCAACTGTGACGTGTGGATCGTTCCTGGGCAGATGGTGTATCTGGACAAAGAGAAAATGATTTGAACGAGGAAATTATGAACCACGCAAAGTGTTATATCAAGGGATATCCGCGCCCGCAGTTTGTGCGGGCGGACTGGCTTTCGCTGGACGGTGAATGGCTGTTCGCGTTCGGCGAACAGGTCACGCAAAAGCAGGCGCTTTCGGGAGATCTTCCCGCAAAGATCACCGTTCCCTTCGCGTATGAGACAAAGATGAGCGGGATCGGCGACGAAACGCCGCATTCCACCGTCTGGTATGCGCACAAGCTGTGCAAGCGTGCGGGCAGGCGCAATCTTTTAAACATCGACGGGGCGGATTACCTTTGCACCGTCTACGTCAACGGAAAAAAGGCGGGCGCGCATGAAGGCGCTTACGCCCGTTTTTCCCTTGACATCACCGATCTTTTGCACGCGGGCGAAAATCTTCTCGTCATCCGCTGCGACGATCCGCTTTCGCCCTGCCAGATCCGCGGCAAACAGCGCTGGGCGCAGCACAATCACGGCTGTCATTACAGGCAGATGACGGGTATCTGGAAGAGCGTCTGGATGGAATATGCGGACGAAACGAGGCTTTCATATGTGCGCATCACGCCTTTCCCCGGCGAAGGGGAGGTCGAACTCACCTTTGCCGTTACCTGTCCTGATGAAGACGTCTTTGTGGAATACTGCGCGCAGTTCGGCGGCAAAAAGGTGTGCGGCGGCTGCATTTGTGCGGACGGCGCGCAGCAGAAGATCCGACTCAGTCTTGCGTCGGACAAAACGGTGGACGCCGTCAACGTGTCTTTTATGGACTGGGCGTGCATTTACGATCTGCAGTTCACAGTGCGCAAAGG
>ERZ1106930.65-NODE-65-length-56991-cov-630.714680_pt1 | contig 56991 bp, 46 predicted proteins | sample MGYA00403663_ERZ1106930 | MGnify/ENA primary metagenome ERZ1106930 (study PRJEB35170, sample SAMEA104062438) | human gut metagenome | biome: human gut; feature: human-associated habitat; material: faeces | place: Denmark | collected 2012-06-26 ... | reverse complement strand
GTTCCCGATCACGCTGATCGTAAGTGCGTTCAGCAATCTGGTCGGAATGGGCGGGGCGCCTCTGGCGAGCATATTTCTCGGCGAACAGAAAAAGGAAGAAGCGGGCAAGGTTTTCAATACGGGAGTGGGGCTTCTGGCAGTTTTTGCCGTCCTGTTGACGGCGGTTGTGCTGATCTTTTGTGATTCTTTGGTAAATTTGTTCGGAGCTCCGGCGGACAGTTTTGACTGCGCGCGCGGGTACCTGTTTGTTTACGGATGCGGAACGGTATTTGTCCTGTTTTCGTTGGGATTGAATCCGTTCATTACGGCGCAGGGTTACAGTGTGACATCCATGCTCACGGTAGCGATCGGTGCCGTGCTGAATATAGCGCTGGATCCGCTGTTTATTTTTGTATTTAAAATGGGTGTGGAAGGCGCGGCATTGGCGACAGTTCTTTCGCAGGGTGTATCGGCCGTATGGGTCATATCTTTCTTTTTTCGTAAAAAGAGTGCTTTTCGCTTTAACGCAAAGCAGTTTCTGCCGGAGCGGCGGACGGCTCTGCGGATTTTGGCGTTAGGTCTTTCGCCGTTCATTATGAGCGTGACGGAAAGTGCGATCCAGATTGTATTTAATGTAAATCTGAAACGTTGGTCGGGCGGAAACAGCGATTATACGGCAGCGCTGACGATTATGCTGAGCGCAATTCAGATGGTTTGTCTGCCGCTGAACGGATTGGGGACGGGAGTACAGCCGTTGGTAAGTTATAATTACGGAACAGGTAATTCGGAAAGGATCCGAAAAACTGTACGGATAGCGGCATTGACGGCGCTGTGCGGTTCGACGACTGTGTGGGCGGTATCTTTGTTTGCGCCGCAGATATACGGTTACATATTCAGCGCAAGCGAACCCGTGATGGCGATTCTGCGCAAATATACGCCGTTTTTTATGATGGGAACGATTTTCTTTTTTGCGCAGATGACGTTGCAGAACGTATTTGTGGCGTTGAATCAGGCAAAGATCTCTATTTTTCTGGCGTGTCTGCGGAAAGTCATATTGCTGATCCCGTTGTGTTTTGCATTGCCGTATGCTTTCGGGGTGTCGGGAGTTTATTACAGCGAGGGGATCGCGGACATTACGGCAGGCATCGTGACGGCGACGACATTTTTCTGTATGCTGCCGCGTATTTTGCGAAAGAGAGAACAAGTCCTTTTACAAGAGAAGGAACAGAGACGAAAGCCGGAAAATAGTTTTTGAAGAAAAGCCGCATAATTTTTCGTGAAAAGAGCAAAAATATGGGATATGAAGCGAAGAATTATGCCCGCAGACGAAGTTCGGACGAGGGATGAACGCGAAACGTGCATTCCGGGATTCAATGCGGCGGGGGAGCGGCATGGAAAATAATAAGATGCAGACAATGCGCCAGGAAAACCGCGGCGGAGCGGGCGCTGTGAACGAAGAGAAGGAAAAGGCGCACGTCTCGACGTATGCAGGGATCAATGAAAATTATCTTGCGTACGTGCATTCGTTTGCGCCGCCGACGAAGCATTTTCATAATTGCCTGCGGGCGTTTATGGTCGGCGGGCTGATTTGCTGTATCGGCCAGTTTTTGCGGACGGTCTTTGAAAATGTTTTTTTGCTGACCGGCGACGAATTGGCGGGAGCTACCTCGATGGCGCTTATCTTTTTGGGATGTCTTTTGACAGGTTTGGGGGTATACGACCGTATCGGCAAAGCGGCGGGGGCAGGATCTATTGTTCCGATCACGGGTTTTGCCAACAGCGTGTGTTCTCCGGCGCTGGAATTCAAATCGGAAGGGATGATCACGGGCCTTGCCGCAAAGATGTTTACGGTAGCGGGGCCGATCATCGTTTACGGCGTTCTGGCAGGGGCAGCGGTCGGCCTTATTTATTTTTTGCTGGGGTTGGGTTGAATTGCTCTGATTTCGGAATACGTCGCTGATTTTTTGAGACGTATGGCTGAATTGTCGAAATTTTCAAAAATATTTATTTTGTGCCTGCCGTGGACGGCGGGCAGGATCATTGCCGCGGCGCGTAAAAATAATTTGCGCGCCGCGGCTTATTTTTATAGGGCAAACGCGGCGGGGACAAATTATAATTTTTCCCCGCCGCGTGCTTTTTCGGAAAAACGGACGTGTTGAATTGATCAGAAATCGGTAAAAAATCAGTCGGAGTAACGTATAAACAAGTATTTTTTTTAAAAATTATGTCGAGATATGAAAATTTTCTTGCAAAAAATAAAGAAGTGTGATAAAATATGCTTAAATACAAATGAGTGAAAATACGGTCGGCCGTATTTTGTCTATCGGTGATAGACAAAATATACGGTTATAAGCAAAAGGGGAAAAAGGGGAGCGATCGAGAATGCGGAAAAAGAAGACTGCAAACATGTTGTCGGGCAGAAAGCCCGGCAGGGTTTTTGCGGTCTTTTGTTATTTTATAGCGATCCCGGTGCTGCTTCTGATCGTGGTGAGCGGGCTGTTGGCGTACATAGGCAATTATTACGGGCAGACGGATTTATTATGGCTGGCGGTATATTTGCTGGTCACGGTGGAATGTCTGGCGGTACCGTTTTTATTGGCAGTACTGATCGGCGGGGTGCAGAAATACTTTTGCGGGAGATTAAGAATCGAACGGATCCGTCCGGGGAAGGTGCGCGCGAAGGCGCTGAAGTATTCCGTGAAGCCGATTCCTGCATACCGTAATTTCTGCAGGCGAAACTGTTGAGAGAGAAAAATGAGAAAAGAGAGATGAAGTTTGAGGAAAGTGAAAAAGCGAATGAGAAATTAAAAATAGAGAAAAAAGAAAGGAGAGAAAAAATGATAAAAAAATTAAAGAAAGCATTTACGATCGTTGAGCTCGTAATTGTGATTGCGGTGATTGCGATCCTTGCGGCGGTCTTGATCCCGACGTTTTCTACTTTGATTGACAGGGCAAACCGTTCATCCGATGAATCGGCGGTTTACAATATGAATCTGATTTTAAGCTCGGATGAAGCAATGAACGGGAAACCGGAAAATGTTTCGCAGGCAATGGATATTTTATCGGAAGCAGGTATGGATGCGCGTGAATACAGGGCTTTGGCGAAAAATCATGCTTTTTTCTATAATTTGGAAGAAAATCGCGTCATGTATATCGATACAACTACATATGAAATTTCCTATCCTGAAGAATATGCTGGTACAAATTATGCGGATTTGGTCGGATGGTATAATTTGGAAGGAAGAATGGCGGGCGATGGCAGTTGGATGACAGAAGGTGCGGCAGGCGTTGTGTTTAAATCACTTTCAAGTTATGGGGGAAGCTCGCAAGAAGAACAATTAAAGGCGGCTGTCAATTCGTTGACTGGTCAAAGTGCTGAATCCGAAAAAGATGTGACGGTAACGGATGACAATGGTGAGATTGTTGTTGCTAAAATTTCAACAGCAGAAAAACTGATTTCGGTCGTGGATTATATCGAAGCGGATGAGAATAACGGTGAAGGATTTACAGTTATTCTCGGCGATGATATCGATTTAAAAAATTCTGAATGGAAACCTATCGATGAATTTGCCGGATCGTTCTATGGAAACGGAAAAGTGATTGATAATCTGCAGATGACGGATATTACGGCGGACAGTATTTCGATCAGTGCTGCAACGACGAACAGTAATTATACATTCTATGGGTTCATTTCTATTTTCAGTGGAGAATATTTCGGAGACGTAATTTTCTCGAATGTTGTGATCGATCAGCCGGGCAGCGGATATATTTCCGATAAAGGCATGAATACGAACAACCATACAGCCGCCGTAGCGATCGGTGCGGTCTATGCGGAAGGAGATAATAAAATCGAAACCACGATTAGCAATGTAATTGTCGGCGGAAAGAAGAATGACGACGGTAATATTGTTTCAGATGAAGTAAGTAAAATTGTTGGGTACAACCGTACCGCCGGTGTGATCGGATATGTAGGAGGCAGGGCGCTGACGGATACCGATACCGCGAATAAGTATTCATCCGTTTGGCCCGCGGGATCTTCTGTAACGATAAAAGATTGTATCAACTATGCGACCGTAGAGTCGGCAGCTGCTTCAAATACTTCTTATGCGACGGCAGGCGGAATTTTGTCGATTACGAACCAAAGAGGGGAAGATACGACCATTACGATTTCGAATTGCCAAAATTACGGGAATATCCGGGGACAATGGGTAGGCGGAATTATGGCGGACAGCTGGGCGTCCAATATTTCCAATGCGGCGAGCGATAATTGGAATATGCAGAATTTAACAAACGTTGCAAATTCGAAATCTTCAACGAACTTCAAGTATGACAATGCAGGGAAAATCGTCATAGATACTTGCAGCAATTATGGCAATCTGGTCGGGTTCTTGCGCGTAGCCGATACAAACAACGATAATAAACCCGATAATATGGGACAATCGATCTTGGTTGGCGGAATTTTTGGACAGTATAACGGTACTTCCAGTGTTAAAGTGAATGAGGTCTCAAGAACAATTTTAGCAAATTATCGCGTTATCATCAATAATTGTGAGAATCACGGAAGCATTTCGTATGAATGCGAATATTATGGTTCGTCTTATGAAAGCGATTATTTGAAGAGTGGCGGAAGCATTATTCTCGGACAGATCGTCCCGCTAAAAAATGGTGCTGATACAAATTCACTTTCTGAAAGTACGACATATTTGTTTGATGCAAATAATTTTACAAATATTGTATCTAAAAATTTGGCGGAAATTGCGGCAGAGTACTTTGGAGAAAATGGGGAAGGTGGTATTTTCCTGACTGGTACAAATGTTGCTGCAGGTACAATTAATGAACAAAATACAGGTCTTGAAAGCAATTCTAATAGATTTATTGTTTATGAGGGTACGCAGATAGAATATGCCGGAAATTAAGTAACAAACAAAAAACATCCCCGTTGGAACCAACGGGGATGTTTTTTATTTAAAAAAGTAATCAATACTTATTCCGCTAAAACGTCTTTCATATCGTATTTGCCGGCGGGTTTTCCGCACATGAATTTTGCCGCTTTCACGGCGCCTGCCGCAAACACCTTTTTACTGCGCGCGCTGTGGGAGATCGTGATGATCTCGTCTTCTCCCGCAAACATCACTTCGTGTTCCCCGACGATCGTGCCGCCGCGCACCGCGTGAATGCCGACTTCCGCTTTTTTACGCGCCCCGACCATTCCTTCGCGTCCGTAAACAAATTCTTTCGTACCCCCGAACGCTTCGTTCACGCTCTCTGCGAGCATATACGCCGTGCCGGAAGGGGCATCTTTTTTCAGGTTATGATGCCGTTCAATGATTTCCACGTCAAACGATTCACCCAAAAACTCCGCCGCCTCTTTGACGAGCTTCTGCAAAAGATTGATCCCCACGGACAGATTCGCCGTCTTAAAAACGGGTATGCATTCTGCCGCCTTTTCGATTTGTTTGAGCTGTGCGTCGCTGTATCCCGTCGCCGCCAAAATCACGGCACATCCTGTCTTTTTGGCATAATTTAAAAGATTGTCCAGATTGGCGGCGCTCGAAAAATCGATGACCGTATCCGGTTTTTCCTGTACTTTTTCAAAATTGTCATAGACGGGTACATGATCAATGTTTCCGCTCTTTAAGTCTACGCCCCCGATACATTCCGTTTCGGCGTCCGCGTTGACAAGTTCCAAAACGTTCCTGCCCATATGCCCGAAAATTCCGCTGATCAGAATTTTTACCATATCGATCTCCTTATTTCATCTTTTTTATTTTTCGTTGCCCGATCGTCCATTTATCGTTGTATGGATCGTTTATCGTTTTTGATAAGAATCCCCGCGCGTACGCGCGGGGAATTGTTGTTTTAATGCTCTTTCCGCTTTTGTCTGAACCGACGGGCAAAAACTCTGGCGACGTTTTGTTCAGACGTAACGAGGCGGCAGGGGGATGTCAGCAGGTCACATTCAAGCCGAATTCGCGCAATGCTTTGCGCAGGGCGTCTGCGTGTGCCGGTTCGATTTCCGTGAGCGGTGCGCGCGGGATCCCGCCGTTTAAACCGATCATGTTTGCCGCCGCTTTGGCGCAGATGGGATTGACTTCCGTGAAAAGGTTGTCGATCACGGGCAGCATTTTATCCTGAATGGCGTTTGCCGAAGCTAAGTCGCCCTTTTTGACAAATTCATACATTTGTTTTGTCTCTTTGGGCAGGATATTGGAAGATACCGAGATAAGTCCTGCGCCGCCGATCGCAAGGATAGGGAGATTCAGATGATCGTCGCCCGAATACATATCGCATTTGCCGCGGATCATGCGCGCCGTCGTTACGATCTGTTCCATGTTTCCGCACGCTTCCTTGATCCCCGCAATGTTTTCGATCTCGGCAATGCGTTTCATCGTCGCGGGCAGTATATTTACGCCCGTGCGCGGGGGCACGTTATAGCAGATGATCGGAATGCTGACGGAATCTGCGATCGCTTTATAATATTCATAGATCCCGTTCTGCGTGCATTTGTTGTAATAGGGGGTAACGACGAGCAGCCCGTCTGCGCCCATTTTTTCTGCGGTTTTGCTCGCTTCGATCGCGTGAGCAGTGCAGTTGCTTCCGCTTCCGAACACGATCTTGGCGCGATTGCCTATTTTTTTGACGGAATACTGCATCACTGCAAGTTTTTCATCTTCGGTCATGGTCGCGGGTTCTCCCGTGGTGCCTAAAATGACCAGCATATCCGTTCCGTTTTCGATCTGGAAATCGATCATTTTTCCGAATGCGTCAAAATTGACGCCGCCCTCTTTCGTGAACGGCGTGATCATCGCCGTCGCGGTACCGTTAAAAAAATTAAGCATGAAATCCAACCTCTGCTGATTTGTTTTTTTCTTTCTGGAACTTTAAAAAATTTCATGACGCTTTCCGTGCGCCTTTGCTCCGGAAAATCAGATATAATTTTCCGCGCAGAGCAGTTCTGCCATCAGTACAGCGCCTCCGGCTGCACCGCGCAGGGTATTGTGCGAAAGACATACAAATTTATAATCGAATACGATGTCTTCGCGCAGTCTGCCGACCGAAACCGCCATGCCGTTTTCCAGCATACGGTCAAGCTTTGCCTGCGGGCGGTTGTCTTCTTCAAAATAGTGGATAAACTGTTTGGGCGCGGAAGGCAAATTCAATGCCTGCGGTACTCCTGAAAATTCCGCCCACGCTTTGAGGATCTCTTCTTTGGAAGGCTTCGTGTCGAACGATACAAATACCGCCGCGGTATGCCCGTCCGAAACGGGAACGCGCAGGCATTGTGCCGTGATCTTCGGCGTGTCCGTCGTAACGATCTCGCCGTTTTCCACGTGGCCCCAGATCTTTAAAGGTTCGCGTTCGGATTTCTCCTCTTCGCCGCCGATATAGGGGATGACGTTGTCGATGATTTCGGGCATACGGTCAAACGTTTTGCCTGCACCGCTGATCGCCTGATAGGTGGAAACAGCTACTTTGGAAATGCCGTATTTTCTGAGCGGGTGCAGGGCGGGAACATAGCTTTGCAGCGAGCAGTTGCTCTTTACGGCGATGAAGCCGCGCTTTGTTCCGAGCCGTTTTTTCTGTGCTTCGATGACCGTGGCATGTTCGGGGTTGATTTCAGGGATGATCATCGGGACGTCGGGCGTAAAACGGTGCGCCGAATTGTTCGAGATGACGGGAACTTCCGCTTTTGCATATTTTTCTTCCAGCGCTTTGATCTCGTCTTTTTTCATGTTCACTGCGCAGAACACGAAATCGACCATTCCCGCGATCTTATCAATATCCTTTTCCGCGTCGAGGACGATCATGTCCGCAAATTTTTCGGGGATCGGGGAAGTCATTGCCCATCTTCCGGCGACGGCGTCGCGGTATTTCTTTCCGGCCGATGCAGGGGATGCCGCCAGTGCGGTTACGTGGAACCAGGGATGGTTTTCCAAAAGCAGGCTGAATCTCTGCCCGACCATACCCGTTGCGCCGATGATCGCTACATTGTAGTTTTTCATTTCAGTACTCCTGTAAAAATAGTTTGTGCGCTGCGCCCCGAAAAAAAACTGCGGCGCAGATGCACCGCAGTGAATAAGAATCAATATCTGTCCGAACCGCTGGTACATCCGTACCGGCGTTATATGATTTCTTCGGGCTAATAGTTCTCCACGTTGGTGACAGTCGCAAAGGTATTCTCCCTTGCGCCCAGCAGCAGGGGCTGCGGATACCTTCCTGCGCTTCGGCGGGGATGCCCTTTCTGTCTGCCAGTTTCCGCTCTTTTGCGGCAGTCGTACTGTTGCTCGCCCGCTCCTCTATTTCGCAGGGGTATTGTAGCATATCTTCCCGTAAAAGTCAAAGCATTTTCTGCCGCGCTCTCCAAAATTCTGAAAGGATAGGGCTTTTCTGCCCGATTTGTGTTTTGTTTATAAAAATTTTTGCAAGCGCGGATATTTTAATTGAAAAATTTTACACTTTGTAGTAGAATAGGAGATAAGATTTTTACGGATGCCGTTTGCGGTATCCGGGAGGTATTATGGCGCAAGGCGAAAAGAAAGGTTTTATTGCCCGCATGCTGGAAGGGAAAGAGCGCGACGAAGAGTATGCAAGAAGCACTCTGCCTTCCAACCGCTGGGCTTTGTTCTGGGATATTTTCAAGGGCAGATTTTCCAAACTTGTCATCGTAAATCTGCTGATGCTTCTCTTTTGCATTCCGCTCATTGCGGTGTTTATTTTCCGCTATACCTGGCTGAATGTCATGGGCAGCACCTATCCGTTTTCCGGCGGACTGCTTGTCGGATTTCCTGCGTATCCGAATATGGTCGGCGTTCCCGAACAGCTGGTTATTTCCTCGCAGCTGACTTTCGGACTCTTTCTGATCGTGGCGGCGCTGATCGCGGCGATCGGCATTTCGGGCGGCATGTATGTCATTCGTAACATGGTCTGGACGGAAGGTATTTTCGTCGCCAACGATTTCTGGCGCGGCATCAAGATCAATATCGGCATCGTGCTGGAATCCACGCTTTTCTATTCGATTGCGCTGTGGCTGTTTACTTTTTCCATCGACTGGTCGGAATGGATCCTTGCGGTCGGGGAAGGAAACTCCGTCCTGATGACTATTTCCATTGCGATCTCGTATATCGCGATCGCGGTCGTTACCATCATGTATCTGTGGATGCTTTCCATGGGCGGAAGCTATAAGCTCAAGTTTTTCCAGCTTCTGAAAAATTCTTTCCTCATGGCGTTCGGACTCATCTTCCAGAATGTTTTCTTCGTCGTTCTGATGGCGATCCCTTTGCTTTTGGTGCTTCTGGGTTCGTTCTTCCAGATGATCGGTATAATTATTCTTATTCTGTTCGGGTTGTCCTATATGCTTTTGGTCTGGCTGGATTATTCGCAGTGGGCGTTCGATAAATTCTTTGAATCCAAACGCGAAGGCGGAAAAGTCAACCGCGGTATTTATGCAAAGGTTGGCAAGGGCGGCGCGCAGAGCAAGGCGGTTCAGGAATATCAGGCAAACCTCGAAGCCGCGATGAGCGTCAAGAGCGATCTTTCTTCGCGTCCCATTAAGCCGATCACGGATGATCTGAAAGTGTATGAACTTCCCGATTCGTTCTCGCGTGAAGATCTGAAAAAACTGCGCGAATCCAAGGAGATCATTGCCGAAGATACGCAAAAGTATGCGGAAGAACACAAGAACGATGAAAAATATGTAACGTACAATGCCCAGTTCGATAAGCCGAAGGAAGAAGAGGACACAAAAGGCAAGAAGGGCAAGAAAGACAAAAAAGCCAAAGCGGACGAAAAAGAAGCGGACGGTAAAGACAAACAATGACCGGCGCTTATACTTCGCTTGCCGAATGGTTTGAATATCTGAATGCAGACTGCGACTATGAAAAATGGTCGCAGTACTTGTATAACCGACTGACGGGGCTGGGGATCAGAAGCGGAAAGGGACTGGATATCGGATGCGGCAGCGGCGCGTTTACGCGGGCGTTTGCCGGGTTCGGGTACGACATGACGGGGTATGACTGCAGTACGCAGATGCTTTCCAAAGCGGAGAGACTGGGTACGGGGCCGCGCGTGCGATATATTTTATCGGATGCGCGCAAAGTGCGCGTCATAGGCGGGCGCGCGGATTTTGCGATCTGTGTCAACGATTGTCTCAATTACATTCCGCAAAAAGACGTCCCTTCCTTTTTTGCGCGCGTGAATGCATGCCTCCGAAAGGGCGGCGGTTTTATTTTTGATGTATCGTCCCCTGTAAAATTGCGCGAAATTATCGGAAACAATGCGTTCTGTGAAGATCGGGAAGAGTTGGCGTACCTTTGGTTCAACACGCTTTGCGCGGATCGGGTGGAGATGGATTTTACATTGTTTGTCAAGGGCAAAGACGGGCGTTTTGACCGTGCGGACGAGCATCACACGCAATACATTCATGAGAAAGATGCGCTTATTTCGGCGGCGGAAAATGCCGGATTTGCGGTGCGGGCGGCGGAAGGCGCGTTCGGGGATTCTGCGGACAGAACGCGGCTGAATTTTATCTGTGAGCGCCTGTGACGCAATTCGGGCCAACGGAGAACGGGATTATGGAAAAGAAAAGAGATTGTATTTTGCGCGGACTGATCTGCGGGGGCGAGGTGTCGCTTGCCGTAGCAGATACGACGTCGCTTGTGAACGAAGCGATCCGTATCCACGATCTTTCCGCTTTGTCGGCGGCGGCGCTGGGCAGAACGCTCACGGCCGCGGCATATATGTGTTCGTCGCTCAAAGAAGACCGCGGCGCGCTGTCCGTTACCATCAAGGGAGACGGCGTAGGCGGCGGTATTTATGTCAGCGGCGACAAGGCGCTGCATATGCGCGGTTATATCGAGAATCCGCAGGCGTATCTGCCGCCCAATGCGAAGGGTAAACTGGATGTAGGCGGTTGTGTCGGAAAGAACGGTTACATATCCGTCGTGCGCGACGACGGCGAAAATCAGCCGTTTGTCGGGACGACTCCGCTTGTCAGCGGGGAGATCGGGGAAGACTTTGCCGCATATTTTGCGTACAGCGAACAGCTCCCGACGGCGTTGGCGGTCGGGGTAAAGATCGGGACGGACGGAAAATGTCTCGGCGCGGGCGGCGTATTTATGCAGCCGCTTCCCGGGGCAAGCGAAGAGAGCATCCGTTTTGTCGAAGAGACGATCGGCAAGTTTGCGGCGGTCAGCACGATGATGCAGGAGCATACGGCGGAAGAAGTATGGCATGAATTTTTCGGTGCGGTACAATTTTACACCTGTTTTCCCGAATATAAGTGCAATTGCAGCAGAAATTATATAGAGGGAGTGCTCGCCGCGCTGGGAGAAAAGGAACTGCGTGCGGCGATCGCGGAGCAGGGGAAGATCGAAGTGCATTGCCATTACTGCAATACCGATTATACCTTTACTCCCGAAGACGCGGAAGAGATCATCCGGCGCTCGCACGAGGAGCAGAGAGGTTAAACGATGGAGAAAAAGACGATACGATTTGATCTGAGCGCGGATACGCTGCTCGATCTTGCGGATGCGCGGCTGGAAGAAGGGGATCATCTTGCGGCGCTGCGCATGCTGCATAAATCCGTCGATCTGTATGGCCCCGGTGCCGACGAGTACGCGGCATTGGCGGACGTCTATGACGAAATGGAGCTGTTCGAGCTTTCCGCGGAATGCTGGTTCCGTTATCTGGATGTGTGTGCGGAAGAGGAAGCGGTGGATGCGTACGAAGGGCTGGCGGCTTGCTATTACAATCTCGGAAACGAGCGGTTGGCGTCTTACTATTATAAAAAGATGCTCAACGATAAATTTGTTTCGCCAGCGAACAATGTGGAAATGGGCGAGCTTTTGGAGCGTCCCCCGCGGCCGCAGCTGAAAATTGCTTGGCCGCCCGAAAGTGCGGATTATTCGCAGGAGATCGATGCAGGGCTTCGTGCGCTCAAAGAGGGCAATTACGATGAGGCGGAAAAGCAATTCCGCAAAGTCAATGAAAAGTCGGAATATTATCCTTCGGCGCTGAATTATCTGTCTGTGAACTATCTGTTGGCGGGGAAGTCTGCGGAGGCGGAGGCGACCTGCAAGCAACTGATCGAACGGGATCCGGACAACATTCAGGCTCTTTCGACGTATGCGGCGGTGCTGACGGAGCAGGATCGCAAAGCAGAAGGCCGTGCCGTGGCGGAAAAACTGGCGGCGCTTCCCGCAAAGAGTGCGGACGAACTTTATAAAACGGCTACGGTATGCTGTGAAAACGGTCTTTACGAGCAGGCGTACGAGAAATTCTGCGAACTGGAAACGATGGTCAGTTATGACCGTACTTTATTATATTTTAAGGCTGTGGCGGCGCTGCGCTGCGGACGGACGAACGACAGTCTGGCGGCGCTGGGGAAAATCCTGGACATACAGCCGCGCGCGGCGGTCGTGCGGTATTATTACCGCGAGATTCAAAGGTATGCAAAAGAGGGCGGTACGATGCCCGAAACGACATTTTTCTGTCATGTTCCGCAGGCGGAGCGGGACACGCGCATCGCGCTTTTGACGGAGCTTTCGAAAATGAAAGCGGGGGACGTGCGTGCGTATTTTGAAGCGGAGAAAAATGCGGACGAACTTCTGGAGTGGTGTTTTGACGAAGCGGACGGGCGGGACGCGGAGCTTCAGATCGCAGCCGTGGCGGTTGCGATCCGGGCGGGGCGCGACGGGTTTGTCTGTGATCTGCTCGTCGATCCGAAAGTGAACGACGTCGTAAAAATCGATGCGGTTCAGCGGCTTTGCCTGAGAAACAAAGGGCTGGAGTTCGGGATCGTGATCGCGGACATTTACAGAAAAGTGGGCTTTGACCGTCTGGAAGTCGGACGGGAAAAACACGCCAAATTTGTGGCGGCGTACGCACTGTGTTTTGCAAGACTGGCGCTTTTGGGCGAAGGGGATGCGGAACATTATCGCTTTGCCGCACAGGCCATTTATGCGACATTGGAAAAAGAAGGGGAACTTTCCCTTGTGAAAGATGCGGAAAGTCTGGCGTGTGCGATGTTTCTGACCGCGGTGGCAACGGGACAGGCGGATGCGCGCCGCGTTTTGCAGAGGATGAATGCCGATGCCGAAAATGTTGCGCAGATCCTGAACGTTTTGCACGGCGCATTTGAGAAGGAGCAGTCGGAGATCGCGGCGGCAAAGGCAGATGAATCTTCACAGCCGTCGGATACGCAGAAAGAAGCCGAAGCGGAAGAATCTTCTCCCAAAACGCAAGAGCATGCCGAAGCGGAAGAAGCTGTTTCGCCGCAGGCGGAGCACGGAGAAGAAACGGTGAGGGAAGGAACGGAGAAGGAGGATGATCCGGATGAAACTCATTGATTTTGATGAGAAATTCAATAAAAAAGTGGCGGAAATGCTGGAAAAGCATGCGGGTGAGCGTACGGAAGAGGAATGGGAAGACGAAATTGCCAAGGCCTACGCGCGGTTCGGCGATACGTACATGGGACAGCTCGGCAAGACGCCGCGGCAGTATTTTGCGCAGATGGGCGACGCGGAGCTGGTGGAAACACTGAAAGAATATTTACTGCAGGGTGTGTCTGTACCCGATTTTCTCTGCGAAGAGATCGAGAGCCGCGGCGTTTTCGATTCGCTTCTGTCCTTGTTGCACGAAACGGACGAGGAATTGGTGCATTATGCTTTGAATCTGATCGGTAATGACCGCAGAGCCATGGGACGGTATGCGGAAATGCTGTCGGAAGAGGAGTATGACGAGCATATCAAAGACGCATTGTCAGACCTTATGAAAACGCGCGCGGATGAAGTAAAAGAGGCAGTTCTGCCGCTTGTCAAAACGGAGAACCGCGCATATGCGCTGGAAATCCTGTCCAAATGTGCAGAAAGGGATGATCGGGTGTATGAAGCGCTGCTGACGGCATTCCGTACGGCGGACGAAGAGGATGTACCGCTGTATGCGGGATATCTGGCGTCTTACGGCGACGATCGTGCTTTGCCTGTTCTGCTCGAACATATCCGCCGCAGCGACATTGATTTTGTGACTTTCCAGGAACTGAAATTTGCGATCGAAGCGCTCGGCGGAGAATATACCGAGCAGCGCGATTTTTCGGAAGACGAATCCTATAAAAAGATCATGGAAGCCGGGGCGGGTACGGATATTTTCGGCTCCAAGCGCAGCTGATCCGCGCGGAAATTTTTCGGAGGTTTTTTTGGGAGTTTTCGGGCGGCGGATATGATTCTGCGGCCGAAAATAAACAAAAAAGTTGGTTTTTCAGGAAAAGAAAGCGGATAATCCGAATATTTTGTTTCAAACGTTTGACAATTTTACATGGAAATGCTAAAATAGCACTTGCGACCATGGGCGTATATCTTTTTGCGCGCCCTTTTATCGCAAGTGTTTTTCTTTATTTATAATAGAGAAAAGGCAAATTTACGGTAAAAATTTTCAAGCCATTGAAAATTTTTTCGAGAATCACTATTGCTTTCTTAAATTGCGTAAGGGCAATTTTAAGATAAATTCCATTCTTACAAGGAGGTAAAAAATGCCTACAATCAACCAGCTCATCAAGCACGGCAGGGAACAGCGCGCGGAGAAGAGCAAAACTCCTATCATGAGCCAATGCCCTCAGAAGAGAGGCGTATGCCTTTCCGTTTCCACGACGTCCCCGAAAAAGCCGAACTCGGCTCTTCGTAAGATCGCGAGAGTGCGCTTGACGAACAAACAGGAAGGTACCGTTTACATTCCCGGCGAAGGTCACAACCTGAACGAGCACAGCTCTGTTCTGATCCGTGGCGGCCGTGTCCGTGATCTCCCTGGTGTCCGTTACCACGTTATTCGCGGTGCGCTCGATACGGCAGGCGTAGCCAAGAGAAAACAGGCTCGCTCCAAATACGGCGCAAAACGTCCTAAGTAATCATTTGCAAAACCATTGCGGAAAGCCGCAGAAAGCATCCTACTTGTCGGAATTTATCTTCTAAGATACCCGATAGAAAGTAGGCAGTATGCCGCAAGGCAGAAGGTTCGCTACTCGAAAAGAGCAAGCGATAGCTGTACTGAGGGTATTTACCCTTACAAATCCCGTCCGCGCGGTTCGCACAAAAGTGCGGAAAGTTCTTTTGGGAACAAAAGAGCGGCGCGGACATTCAAAACAATTTAAGGAGGACAACATCATGCCCAGAAGAGGCAATGTACCTAAAAGAGACGTACTGCCCGATCCCGTGTACGGCAGCAAGGTTGTTGCAAAGCTCATCAACCAGATCATGCTGGACGGCAACAAGGCAACGGCGCAGAAAATCGTTTACGACGCATTTGACATGATGCGTGAAAAACTCGGCAAAGAGCCTATCGAGATCTTTAACCAGGCGATGGCAAACGTTATGCCTGTATTGGAAGTCAAGGCTCGCCGTGTCGGCGGTGCGAACTATCAGGTTCCTATCGAAATTCGTCCCGAAAGACGTCAGACGCTCGCCATTCGTTGGATCGTTATCAACACGAGAAAACGCAGTGAGCGCGAAATGTCCAAAAAGCTCGCAGCCGAGCTGATGGATGCGTTCAACAATACGGGCGGTTCTGTCAAGAAGAAGGAAGATACGCATCGTATGGCGGAAGCGAACAAAGCGTTCGCGCATTTCAGATTTTAACGGAAGGAGTAGAATATGCCCAGACAATTCGGTCTTGACGTTACAAGAAATATCGGTATCATGGCGCACATCGACGCTGGTAAGACCACGACGACCGAGCGTATCCTGTTCTACACAGGCAAGACGCACAAACTCGGCGAAGTGCATGAAGGCGCTGCGACCATGGACTGGATGGTGCAGGAGCAGGAACGTGGTATTACGATCACGTCCGCAGCAACGACCTGTACCTGGAAAGGACACAGAATCAACATCATCGATACCCCGGGACACGTTGACTTTACGGTCGAAGTGGAGCGCTCCCTGCGCGTTTTGGACGGCGCCGTTGCGACGTTCTGCGCGAAGGGCGGTGTAGAACCGCAGTCGGAAACGGTTTGGCGTCAGGCGGACAAGTATAAGGTCCCGCGCATTGCGTATGTCAACAAAATGGATATCAACGGCGCGAACTTTGACAATGCCGTCAAGATGATGCGCGAGCGTCTCGGAACGCGCGCCATCCGTATTCAGCTCCCGATCGGCAAAGAAGACACTTTTAAAGGGATTGTCGACCTCGTGAACATGAATGCGGAGATCTATAAAGACGATCTCGGCAAAGATTATGAAAAGACGGACATCCCCGCAGACATGATGGAGGAAGCGAAGAAATATCGTTCCGAACTCGTGGAAGCGGTTGCAGAGCAGGATGACGAGCTGATGGAGAAATACTTCGAGGACGGCGACCTGTCGGTCGAAGATCTGAAGAAAGGACTCCGTAAAGCGACGATCGCTATGTCGATCACGCCTGTTCTGTGCGGATCTTCTTACCGCAACAAGGGCGTTCAGTTCCTGTTGGATGCGATCATCGATTATCTCCCGTCTCCTTTGGATGTCGATCACGTAAAGGGTATCAACCCCAACACGGGCGAAGAAGAAGTGAGAAAGACGGACGACGATGAACCGTTTGCAGGTCTTGCATTCAAGATCGCGGCAGACCCGTTCGTTGGAAAACTGGCGTTCTTCCGTGCTTATTCGGGCGTTCTGGAAGCTGGTTCGTACGTTTACAACAGCACGAAGCAGAAAAAAGAGCGTATCGGGCGTCTGCTGCAGATGCACGCAAACCATCGTGAAGAAATTCCCGAGATCTATTCGGGCGATATCTGCGCGATCGTCGGATTGAAAGAGACGACCACGGGTGACACGCTTTGCGACGAAAAATATCCGATCGTTCTCGAACAGATGGAATTCCCGGAACCGGTTATCAAAGTTGCGATCGAACCCAAGACGAAAGCTGGTCAGGAAAAAATGACCATGGCGCTTATCAAATTGGCGGAGGAAGACCCGACTTTCAAGACCTATACGGACAACGAAACGGGACAGACGATCATCGCCGGTATGGGCGAGCTGCACCTGGAAATCATCGTAGACAGATTGCTGCGTGAATTCAAAGTGGAAGCGAACGTCGGTAAGCCGCAGGTTGCATACCGCGAGACCATCCGCAAAGCGGTGGACGCGGAAGGCAAATATGTTCGTCAGTCGGGTGGTAAAGGTCAGTACGGTCATTGCAAACTGCGTCTTGAACCTCTGGAACCCGGTACGGGTTACGAATTTGTCGACGAAACGGTCGGCGGTTCGATCCCGAAGGAATATATTCCTGCGATCGATAAAGGTATTCAGGAAGCTGCGAAGAACGGATTCCTGGCAGGATACGAAGTGGTGGACTTCCGCGCCGTCGTATACGATGGTAGCTATCACGAAGTCGACTCGTCGGAAATGGCATTCAAGATCGCAGGCTCCATGGGCTTCAAGGAAGGCATGAAGAAAGCGAACCCCGTATTGCTCGAACCGATGATGAAAGTGGAAATCGTAACTCCGGAAGATTACTTCGGCGATCTGATGGGCAACGTTTCTTCGCGTCGCGGTACGATCACGGGTACGGAAGACAGGAACGGCGTGAAAGTGATCGACGCAACGATCCCTCTGTCCGAAATGTTCGGTTATGCGACCGATCTGCGTTCCCGTACGCAGGGCCGCGGCCAGTTCACGATGCAGTTCTCGCATTATGCGGAAGTACCTCGTTCGATCTCCGAAAAAATTATCGGCGAACGCGGAAAGAAAGCAGAGTAATTGTTCTTGCGCGCAGGTTTTTGAAAAATTTTTCAAAAATTTGCGCAAAAAGATTGATTATATTTGTAAATTAAGATATAATTATAATTGCTTGTAAAGCATGCGTTTATCTTATGACAAAATGATAGATAGCTGCGAGAGTCGGGATTTTTGTTCCGATGCACAAGTTATCATTTTAAAAATAAAAATTTATTGGAGGAACGAAAATGGCTAAGGCTAAATTCGACAGAAGCAAACCCCACGTTAACGTTGGCACGATCGGCCACGTTGACCACGGCAAAACGACTCTGACCGCAGCTATCACGATGGTTATGGCTGCCAAAGGTCAGGCTGCAAAGATGAAGTACGATGAAATCGACAAGGCGCCGGAAGAGAAGGCTCGTGGTATCACGATCAACACCGCGCACGTCGAGTATCAGACAGACAAACGTCACTATGCGCACGTTGACTGCCCGGGACACGCTGACTATGTCAAGAACATGATCACGGGTGCTGCGCAGATGGACGGTGCTATCCTGGTCGTTGCGGCTACGGACGGACCGATGCCCCAGACTCGTGAGCACATCCTGCTCGCTCGTCAGGTAGGCGTGCCTTATATCGTAGTATTCATGAACAAGACCGATCAGGTTGACGATCCCGAACTTCTCGAACTCGTAGAAGAAGAGATCCGTGACCTGCTCACGAAATACGGATTCCCCGGCGACAAGACGCCGATCATCAAGGGTTCCGCGCTCAAAGCTTTGGAAAAAGCTACTTCCGGCTGCTCCGATGCAGAGATCCTCGCTGCTCCCGAATGCCAGTGCATTCTGCAGTTGATGGATGCGATCGACGAATACATTCCGGATCCTGTCCGTGAAGATGACAAGCCGTTCCTTCTCCCTGTGGAAGACGTGTTCACGATTTCCGGTCGTGGTACGGTTGCTACGGGCCGTGTTGAGCGTGGCGTTGCGAAAGTCGGCGATCCTGCGGAAATCGTAGGTCTCATCGAGAAACCTCGTTCGACGGTTATTACGGGTCTGGAAATGTTCCGTAAGATGCTCGACGAAGCTATGGCCGGTGATAACGTCGGTGCGCTTCTGCGTGGTATCGACCGTAAGGACATCGAAAAAGGACAGGTTATCGCGAAACCGGGTTCCATTCATCCCCACACGGAGTTTGAAGCTCAGGTTTACGTTTTGACGAAGGAAGAAGGCGGACGTCATACCCCGTTCTTCAACAACTATCGTCCTCAGTTCTTCATCCGTACGACGGACGTTACGGGCTCCATCAAATTGCCGGAAGGCGTTGAAATGGTTATGCCTGGCGATAACGTCAAAATCGACGTTTCGCTCATTAAGCCGGTCGCTGTGGAAGAAGGTCTCCGTTTCGCTATCCGTGAAGGCGGCAGAACGGTTGGTTCGGGCGTTGTTTCCAAGATCGTCAAGTAATTTAAAAATTACGTCAAAAAGACTTCGGTTTTTCCGAAGTCTTTTTTGTATGAAAGCAATAAGCCGCACGGTGCATTGTTTTGCACCGTGCGGCTTATCAATCGAAAAAATCAATACATGGCAGACAAAAATATCTTTTGCGCAGGATTATTGTAAAAAAGCGTATGATCACGATTTTTTCTGCTCAAAAACGCCCGATCTGCCGCTTAAAAGGCGGTCGGGAATTTGTGAATCGCCAAAAGCGTCGGCCTTTTAAATAACACGTGGAAGGAAATCAGTTTCGGCGCCGTGTTCTCCGGCTATTGTGCGGTAGGGAGCTGTTGCCATTCTTTTCGGATAAAAAAGCGGAGATGCGGAAAAAGCACGGTTTGTTTATAAATATTATATCCGCGGACATCGGGTGTTTTCCTGAAAGCAAAATTGTTCGCCGTCAGCCTTCTTTGCAAAAGCGTACAAAATCGGCAACAGTATCAGCCGGATTTGCGCGCAGGTTCTGCTCGGCGATCGTGTCGTAATATTCCAATTCGTGGATAAGTACGGGAATATCTTTTTTGAATTTATTGCGGATAAAACCGCTCGAATGGAGTTCCTGCACGATGCTGACCAGTTCTTCCACAAATTTTTGCGTGATAAAATAAAAGCTGTCTATTTTGCCGAAATCCATATTTTCGAGTTCTTGATCGCTGATATCGGGGAAATTGTTTTGATTCAGCCATTCTTTGACATATTTGCGCGTTCTGCCTGTTCCGAAAACGAGCTCTTCATTTTGCGGCCAGTAAGCATAGTTCCAGCGCGCCTCTCTTTCGTCCGAAGCGTCTTCGATCGAATCCTGAAAATATTGTTCGGTATTGTATCCAAGGGTAACGGTAGGGCGGCTTGGATTGTCGTCTTCGTCATATACAAACAGGGAAACAGCATAAATATCCTGTACGTCCCATTTTTCGATCGTTTCTTTGATCATGGCAAGCAAAATCTGTCGCATAAAAACTCTCCTTTTTATTTTATGGTATCACAGAATATGGCATAATGCAAGTGTTGTGAAAAAGTTCCGATAAGAAACGATTATGCAGAATCTTATATATATATCAAAATTTCAGGAAAGTTTCAAAAGGTTGACAATGTGTTGCCGAACGTGCTAAAATAAATAAGGTGCGGCGGAAGGCAGGGTTTTTAATGCCCGCAGCCGTTTATAAAGTTATGGGAAATTGTATGGATCGGGGAGGAGAAAAGGAATGACAATTCATCACGATAAAATGGCGTATGGGAAACTGGCTTCCCTGAACGAAGAATTTTCTTTGGAGAAATTAAATAAAATGGCAGAGCAGTTGGAAAAATCATCGAAAAGCGAATATGACAGAATGATTGCAGGGGAATTGTACAATCCTGCGGACGCGCAATTAGTTGAGATGCGCAAGCGTGCGCGGCGCTTGTTTTATCGCTACAACATGAGCGAGGAGGACGAGCAGGAAACGCGGCAGGGAATACTCAACAGGCTGTTCGGCGGACACGGCGAGAGGTTGTATTGTGAACCGCCTATTCGCTTTGATTACGGATGCAATACGACGGTCGGAGAAGATTTCTTTTCCAATTTCAATCTCGTAATTCTGGATTGTGCGCCCGTGAAAATAGGCAGACAATGCTTTTTCGGGCCGAATGTAACGATCGCTACGCCCGTGCATCCCATGCTGTCGTGCGATCGCAATATGCGGCAGGCGGAGGACGGAAGTTATTTTGATTATGAATATGCTCGTCCTATCACGATCGAAGATAACGTCTGGCTTGCGAGCAATGTCGTTGTCTGCGGAGGCGTCACGATCGGTCACGATACGGTGATCGGGGCAGGCAGTGTGGTGACAAAAAATATTCCGTCCGGTGTTTTTGCGGCGGGAAATCCTTGCAGGGTTATACGGCCGCTCACGGAAAAAGATAAAATGCATTTGCCCAATGAATAAAAAGCTGTTTTTGACTTTTGTTTGAATAGTTTGTAAAATATGCAGGCGTCCGATCGCGAATTCGCGATCGGACGCCTGCGCCTTCACGTTGTAGAACAAAGCCCGCGCGCGCAATTTTTTTGCTCGCGCGAACTGAATGCCTGTCAGGGTAATATTTGTTCGGGCGTTCGCGCGAGAGTCTTAAAAGCGGTATAAAAAAGGAAAACGTGCGGATATATTTTTAAGCATATTTCTTTCCGATAGCTTTTTTGCGGGTGCGGCTCAGAAAGGCGGCAAACAGCAGAATCGGACTGATCAATAATCGATCAGCCCTAAAATATAGTCGCAGGATATCTGAAACGTTTCGGCAATGCAGACGATCTGCTCCGCGTTCGGTGTGCTTTTTCCCTTTTCCCAAAGCGAAACTGTGTCTTGCGAGGTATTTAAAAGTTTTCCGAATTGCTCCTGCGTCAGGTTGCGTTCCGTCCTGATTTCTTTGATCCGTATATAAATTGGTGTTCTCATGTCAACTATTTTACGAAATATTCTCGTAAAATAGTTGACATACGAGAAATTCTCGTATATAATAATCTAAAATGACATATTACAGGGGAGGATATTGCAAAATGGCGTTAAAGCCGGATTATGAAACGGACAAAGAGGAAGGTGTGCGGATCACACAGGATGAAAAGGACTGCGATAAATTTGTAAAAAACTATCGTCATTTCGGTTGGGAGCTGTTGTTAAAAAAGGAACATCCCGTGTATGATGAGGACGGAAAGAGATACAAGGACAATGATCTGTGCGACGTGATCATAGAGCGAAACAAAAATCTGCTGCATTATCGTCAGCTGAAAGATCTTGAAACGGAATTTCAGAATCTGAACCGACAGATACAGCTTCGGAAAGATTCTGTGGGACTGATCGGAGAAAAGTATGACCCGGATTATCTCGATTATGAAGGTGAGAAACCTTTGGCGGAGATCTATAAGCTGACGGCAGGGAGGGCGATCCTGAATACCGTATGCTGTGTATTTGTGATCGGTTTTCTGATGTGGGGTGATTCTATCCTCAAATTACTAAAAAACGGAAAGGTCAGAAAAATAGAAAGCATACGGCAGCAATGCAAAAAAATCATGCAGAAGGCGGATGAACTGGATTAAATCCAAGCGAAAATTATTGTAAAAATATTGATACTCAGAAAATAATGATTTTTCAAAAACGGATGCAAAGCCCGTACGCGCAAATTTGCGCGTACGGGCTTTGATTTCGTTGTAAATTTACAAAACAGATTTGAGCAAGAGAGCAGGTTTAACAAAACCTGCTCTCTTGCTTGCAATGGCATACGCTTCAGTATTTTTCGTTCAGATATCGAGATCGGGCGGAACATCGATTTCTTCGCCGACATATTTTCCGTTTTTTTTGCGTTGCCGGACACATTCGGAAAGTAAATATTCGATTTGTCCGTTGACGGAGCGAAAATCGTCTTCCGCCCAGGCAGCAATGGCATTGTACAATTTCGGGGATAAGCGCAGCGGGATTTGCTTTTTGGTATCTTTATTCTCCATCAGTGATCAATACAGGCTTCCGCTGTTGACAATGGGCTGGGCGTCTTTGTTGCCGCAAAGTACGACCAGAAGATTGCTGACCATTGCCGCTTTTCTTTCTTCGTCAAGATTGACCATCCCGCCGTTGTTCAATCTTTCGAGAGCCATTTCGACCATGCCGACGGCACCGTCTACGATCATTTTTCTCGCGTCGATGATCGCGGATGCTTGCTGACGTTGCAGCATTACGGCTGCGATCTCAGGGGAATACGCAAGGTAGGTAATTCTTGCTTCCACGATTTCAAGTCCCGCTTCCTTGACTTTGCTTTGAATTTTTTCGCGGATGCGTTCCGCCACCAGTTCACTGCTTCCGCGCAGGCTTCCTTCATCGGGTTTTCCGTCTCCCGTCGTATCGACACCTTCGGCAACGTCATAAGGATAAATGCGCACGATATCCCTTAAAGCGCTGTCGCACTGCAGAGAAAGGTATTCTTTGTAATTATCTACATTGAATACTGCTTTTGCGGTATCGACAACTTTCCACATGACGGCGATCCCGATTTCGATGGGGTTTCCGAGGCAATCGTTGATCTTCTGCCTGCTGTTGCTCAACGTCATGATTTTGAGCGATATACGCTTATTGACGCCAAGTTCAAGATTGATGTTTTCACTGCTCTTTTTGCCCGTAAGGCTCGCGGGGAGATTATTCACGTCGCCGCTTTGGTTGAGCTTTGTACCCGAGGCAGGATTGATTGCGGTGCAGAAGGGGTTTACCCAATAAAATCCTTCGCCTTTCAAAGTGCCGTAATACTTTCCGAACAGTGTAAGCACATATGCTTCCTGCGGCCTTAAAATTTTAAGCCCGAGAAGCGGAATCCATAAAAAACATACCACGATCGTCGAAATGATCCCGATTATAAAAAATGTTTGATTTGTGATCGCGTCATCATTCCCGATTCCGTTTGAAAATCCGTAAATCATCAGCACAATCGCCGCAATCATCAGAATCAGATCGATCACAAGTACGGCAAGACCGTTCTTTTTCCCTTTCAAAAGTTTTTCTTCCATATAAGAAGAACCTCCGATATTTATTTGATATCAAAATAATATCATAAATGAATATGTTGTCAAGAAGATTATGAAAAAATATTAGAACGGGCGATCATATTGTAAGAAGATGGGGGGAACAATGTTTGAGGCGGAAAAAAGTTGGCATTGGCCAAAATCCGACCTGAATATTGTTTTTTATAAAAAATACGACGAAGAATGCATGTTATAATTGTATCACAATTTCGGGGAGGAGGGGAATGGTTGTTTATCTGGACTTGCTCATTCTCGATAATTTTTGTGCGGACGCGGCATTGCTGTATTGTGCGGTCAGGACGGTAAAGGGAAACGCGAAGTTATGGCGGATCGTATTGTCGGCTTTGCTCGGTACAATTTTAGGTACAGGCTATACCATCCTGTGCCTTTATTATACCTTGCCGGGAGCGGTAGATTTTATCATTAAATATTCGGTTGCGGCGCTTCTTCCGATGACTGCGGCAGAATTTAAAAAAAAGCGGACGTACGTGCTATGTTCGGCGGCTTTTTTGGGGTATATGTTTGCGTTTGCCGGGATTCTGACGGCGTTATTCGGCGGGAAAATGAGTGCAAGCGGGGATACGCTGGTGTATACTGTGTACGGCATTCCGTCCGGAGTTCTGGTGATGGCGTGCGTCGCTTTTGCATTTATCGGGATCAGGGTTGCCAAAAGGATATCCGAACGCGGGAAAGTTCTGTCTTGCACGCTGGAATGTTTGCTGTATTATAAGGGGAAAAGCGTAAAAGTACGGGGATTTGCGGACACGGGCAACAGGCTTCGGGACAGATACGGCAAAGAAGTCGCGGTGGCCGAACGGTCAGTGATTTTGCCTTTGTTTTCGGACTTTTCGGATCGGCCGGATCATGAAAAAATACGGGTGCAGACAGTAAACGGCAAGTCGGAATTTTTTATTTTCCGTATCGACCGCATACAGATATATTTTGACGGCAAGGAGCATACAATAGAAGATGTGGCGGTTGCGGTCAGTCCGCAGCCGTTGGCGGGGGAATACGAGATCATTTTACCGCCGTCGTTTGCGAAAGAAGAGTATTTTCGGTAGCGGAGGTGCAGGTCATGCTGAAATCCATTCGGGCATCGCTTATGAAACTCGTACAAAAGCTGAAAGGAACAGAAAATGTACTCGATTACATATGCGGGACAGAAGCATTGCCTTTGCCGTTTTCGGCGGAAGAAGAATCGGATCTTCTCGGTAAACTTTCCGCAGGCGATGAAGAGGTGAAATCTTCTCTGGTCGAACATAACCTTCGCCTTGTCGTATACATTGCGCGCAAATTTGACAATACAGGCGCGGATTCGGATGACCTCGTATCGGTCGGAACGATCGGATTGATCAAGGCTGTAAATTCGTTCCGTCCCGATAAGAATATAAAGCTGGCGACTTACGCGTCGCGCTGTATAGAAAATGAGATTCTGATGTATTTGAGACGCCTTGTCCGTGTCAGAAATGAAGTTTCGTTCGATGAGCCGCTCAATACCGATTGGGAGGGCAATGAATTGCTCTTGTCGGATATTCTCGGTACAGACAGTGACAGCGTTTACAAAGACATAGAATCGGGGGTAGAAAAAGAGCTTTTGCGCAGCGCTCTTGCACGATTGCCCGAGAGAGAACGCAGGATTATGAATCTTCGGTTCGGCCTGGACGGCAGGGAGGAAATGACGCAAAAAGACGTGGCGGATCTCCTTGGAATTTCTCAGTCGTACATATCAAGGCTGGAAAAGAAAATCATTGCGCGTTTGAAAAACGAGATCGGAAAGCTGGTCTGAAACTTTAAGGCTTGACCTGTCCGAATCCTTTTGCCGCGTTCTGCCGCAGTCTTATGGCTGCGGTATTTTACTGTACAATCCGCAATGAAACGGGCATCCTGCCGATATTTTTATTCAGTGCAGGGATAAGAGATTGTGAATTTTTAAAGAGAGGTTTTGTTATAAGAATAAAGGCAGAATAAAAAAGTTGTCACAATTTTATGGATACGTATGTATAAAAATGCGTCAATGGCGCATACTTCCCACAACGATAGACAGTTGCGGGGAGGTGATTGTTTGTTACAAAAGGTCGTGATCTGCGGCGTGGATACCTCAGGGTTGCCCGTTCTGACCGCGCAGGAAAGCGATGCGCTGATGCGTCGGCTCAAAGAAGGGGATACGGTCGCGCGGGAGAAATTCATAGTCGGGAATATGCGGCTTGTCCTTTCGCTGGTCAAACGGTTCTGGGCAAAAAATGCGAACGCGGACGATGTATTTCAGGCGGGTTGTATCGGCTTGCTCAAAGCGGTCGATAATTTCGATTTAAACGTCGGCGTGCGCTTTTCGACGTATGCCGTGCCGATGATCATCGGAGAGATCAAAAGATACCTTCGGGACGGAAATTCATTGCGCGTTTCCAGGAGCATCCGCGATACGGCGTATCGCATTTTAAAGACGCGCGAACAGCTCGAGGCGGCGGATAAAGAAGCGACGATCGCGAAGATCGCCGAAGCCATGCAGGTGCGGGAAAGAGAAGTGGTGTACGCGCTGGATGCGATCTCCGATCCCGTTTCCCTGTTTGATCCCGTGTATAATAAGTCGGGCGATGCGCTGATGCTGATGGATCAGATCGGCGACGAAAAAAACAACGACGAAGTATGGACGGAACACGCCGCCCTTGCCGAAGCGATGGAGCATTTATCGGAGCGGGAGAGAAAGATCCTGCAGCTCCGTTATTATGAAGGAAAAACGCAGACGGAAATATCGGACGAAGTGGGCATATCCCAGGCGCAGGTATCCCGACTGGAAAAGAATGCGATCAATTCCATGCGCAGCGGAATCGCTTACGATTATTAAAAAGTCAGGGGCGCCGCTTCTCGGCGTTATTGGTTTTTGATAAACCGTAAAAATTATGAAAACAACAAAATTTGAATAGAAAAATGAAAGGCGCGAGGAGGCCGGTCTCCTCGCGCCTTTAAAATTAGTTGAAAAATCGTAAAGGGCAACTTCTTTTCGTGTTCGGCGTATTTCATTGAAACAGTTTTCGGTGTGTGTAAAAAACGAGTAAATTTACACCGATTGTCCGCAAAGAGCGTGAGAATGCAGGTAAGAGGCTGAGCAATTGAAAAGACAGTAAAAACGGGCGCCGACAGAGGGAATTCTTCGGAAAGAGGGAGCAAAAACAGGCGGACAGGCAGTTTTTTGGTGCTTTCTGCATACAATGTGGAAAGGAACAAAGTCCGTTTTTGCGGACGGCGGGAGGAGGAGCTCATGGAGTGTTCTTATCGTGAACTGAAAACAAAATGCGTGATCAACGTTGTGGACGGAAAGAATCTGGGCAGGGTATGCGACATAGTTTTTACGTTTCCGGAAGGCAGGGTGTTCGGGATCGTAGTGCCGGGAAGTTGCGGCTTTCATCTGTTTCACCGCAACGATATTTTTATTTCCCTGCGGAATATTGTAAAGATAGGGGCGGATGCGATCCTGGTCGACCTGAAAGGAATGAAACCTTCGGGAAAACAGGACAAACGGCCGGAAATTTATGCCGAGCCGCGCAGGGATTATGGGGAATATGAATAAGATTCAAAAGACGTAAGCTCTTTAAAAATCCGATTGTTTGATTGACTTTTTCAGCAGGATTTACTAAAATAGATAAGCAGATATATCCGGACAAGATGTGTCGTCGCTTTATAAATGTCGGCTTAAAAGCCGGAGCATAAGGAGAGAAATCAAGATGGCTGAAAAAGTGGATTTGTATGAGTATTTTAAAATACCCAGAAACGGAGACAGAGGCGGATTTTTAAAGGTTTATCGTCACAGTGAAATGCCGGAAATGGGGATCACGCGCATTCGTCCCGCAATGCTTGTACTGCCCGGCGGCGGCTATTGTTTTGTATCACAGCGGGAAGCGGAGCCGGTCGCTTTGGAATATTTCAAACAGGGTTTTGATTGTTATGTCCTCGAGTACGATGTCGCGCCGTACCGTCATTATCCGACGCCCGTTTTGCAGGCGGGAATGGCGATGATCTATCTGCGCCGCGAAGCGGAGAATCTGCATGTCGACGCCCAACATATTGCGGCGGTCGGTTTTTCGGCTGGCGGACATTTGTGCGGAATTATTTCTTTGCTCTGGGATGATCCTGCGCTGAAGGAAATGTTCCAAGAAGAATGTGTCAGGATCCGTCCGGATGCATCGATATATTCTTATGCCGTGGTAACTTCGGGAGAAAAGGCGCATCGGGGATCTTTTGAAAGTCTTTGCGCGGATAAAGTCAATCCGGAAGATTATTCGCTGGAAAACAAGGTCCGTTCTTCCGCGGCTCCGTCCTTTATCTGGGCTACTACGACGGATGACGCCGTGCCTGTCGAAAATTCCCTCATGCTGTATGCCGCGTTGCATAAAGTTTCGGTTCCCGTCGAGCTGCATATTTTTGAAAAAGGCCCGCACGGTATGTCCACTTGCGACATTGAAGTGTGTAACGGTGAACCGACCGATCCTGCCTATAAACACGTCGCGCATTGGCTTCCTTTGTCTTTTGAATTCCTGAAAAATAACGGGTTTACGATCAAAATAAAATAAACCAAAGAGAGGGCGTCTCCCGATGCTTCGGGAGACGCCCTCTCTTTATAAACAATCTTTCAATGCGGCATGGCATGAGCATCGGCGAACAGTTTTCTCTTATTCCGACATTTGTTTTTGAAAGCCGAAAAAATTGCAGGAACGCTTTATTCCAGCCTGCTCATGATTTCCGAAAGGATGATTCCGTTTCCGCTCTTGAACGGGGCGCGCGCAAGGCGGACGGGCAGATCGTGATCGTCGGCGAGGTCTTTAAGCGCATTTTGCAGAGTTTGCGGCGAAAGGTCTTTTTCTTGCAGAACATGGCACAGCCCGCGTTTTTCAAAATAGCGGGCGTTTTCCACCTGGTCGCCGCGGGAGCGCCCGTTGTCCAGAGGCACAAGCAGGGCGCATTTTTTCAATGCCAAAATCTCAAATACGGTATTGGAGCCCGACCTGGATAAAACATAATCCGCGCAGGCGTATGCGGACGCCATGTCTTGTTCAAAATCTTTGGATACGTATCCTGAAAATTGCGGCGAATTTTCGTTTTTGCCGCGTATATGCAGGACATCGAACGTACTTAAAATGGTTGGCAGGCATTGTTCGAGCGCGCGGTTGATCGCCGCGCTTCCGCTCCCGCCTCCGAATACGAGAAGCACGGGTTTATTGCCTGTAAAGCCGTATTTTCGGCGCGCCTTTGCGGGATCTGCCCCGAACAGTTCTTCTCTTACGGGTGATCCGCTGTATTTCCCGTTGGGTAAGTTTTCGGCCGTTTCGGGAAAACTTGTCAGGACGAGCTGGCAGCGTTTGGCTATAATTTTATTCGCAAGGCCTGCCGAGTAGTCCGATTCGTGGGACAGGACGGGAATATTCAGTTTTTTTGCCGCGAGCACGACGGGCAGGGAAACGTAACCGCCTTTCGAAAACACGAGGTCGGGGCGTACCGATTTCAGGATTTGCTTCGCCTCTCGGATGCTCTTGAAAAAGCGGCAGGGAAGCGTAAGATTCTGACGAATGCTGCCGCGGACAAGTTTGGGCGCGGAAAAAGAATAAAAAGCGATCCCTTTATCCTTTAAAAGGGAGTATTCAATGGCGTGCGTGCCTGCATAACTGACTTCGTAATGTTCTTTCAGCTTTGGTAAAAGGGCGAGGTTGGGGATGACGTGTCCCGCGCTTCCGCCGCCGGTCATTAATATTTTTTTCATAAGTCCTCCCGTTGGCTCCGTTTTATCGTCGTAGTTAGTATATTTCTGTGGACGGTAAAATATTATTGCGGAACGGAAATTTGGTTTTCGTCTTTACAAAACGGGGAAAGTTGGCTATAATAAGACGAGAGTTTTCTTTTGCGGAGCGCAAGAGCCGTGAAAAACGTTCGGAAAAAAGAAGAAATCAGGAGGGAAGAATGGTTTTTACATCCTATGACAAAAAACAGATCTTTATCCGGGAATGGGCGCGGACGGAGGATCCTGTGGGCGTTGTGCAGATCGCGCACGGTATGAACGAGTATGCGGTAAGGTATAACGCTTTTGCCGAACGGCTGAACGAATTGGGTTATATCGTGGTTGCGGACGATCACCGCGGGCATGGCGATACCGATCCGGAGACATTGGGATATTCGGAAGGGGATATGTTCGACGATACGTTGAAAGATATGGCGGGCATTGCGAAAATGTATCGGGAGAAGTATGCGGGGCTAAAATATATACTGTTCGGTTTTTCGTACGGATCCTTTCTGACGCAGGCATTTTTAGAGCGTTACGGGCATTTCATCGACGGGGCGATCATAGCGGGAAGTTCGCGGCAGAACGGTGCGGCTGTTACATTCGGAAGGATGATTTCGGTCCTGGGCGGGGCGATCAGGGGAAAAGATGCACCCGCGAAATTTGTAAATCGTCTGGTTTTCGGGGGATACGATAAAAAAATCGGCGAGGGGGATTGGCAGTGGCTGAGCACGAACCGCGAAAGCAACGAGAAATACAGGGAAGATCCGTTTTGCAATTTTATCTGCAGTTATAACTTTTTTTCGGGATTTTTCAAAGGTTTGTCCGGACTGTATAAAAATGCAAATGCGCAGAAGTTGGATACGGAAATGCCCGTTTTGCTGATTTCGGGTGCGGACGATCCCGTGGGCGGAGCCGCGGGCGTGGAACGACTGTTTTCTTTTTATAAGCGCTGCGGCATGAAGCGCGTGCGGAAAGTTTTGCTGGAGGGAAGCAGACATGAGTTTCTGAATGAACCGGAACACTTTGAGGAAGCGTTCCGTGAGATCGCTGCGTTTTTGAAGGACGTATCCCGCCGTTCGCGCTGAAGCGTGCCGTGCCGCGCAGCGTTTTTATACGATTTTGCAAAAGAAACACGTGGAATTATTTTGCGAAGATTTTTCCCAAAAAAGACGTTTTAGAGAAAGGCATATCTTTTGCGGCGCAGAAGAAAAACAAATGTACAATTGAAAAAGAAGTTGTGGTTTTTTGACGAATTTTCTTGAAAAAAAGCGCAATATATGGTATAATTATAAGGTAATATCGGGCTTACTGCAATCGGTTGCGGTTCCATGAAAAAAGTGAAAGACACGGAGGAAACCATGGCGGGAAAAAAGTACAGTGCGGAAGACATAACCATACTGGAAGGGCTGGATGCGGTGCGTCTTCGCCCGGGTATGTACATCGGGTCGACGGGGGTAAAGGGCCTGCATCATATCCTGTGGGAGATCGTCGATAATGCGATCGACGAGGCGTCCAACGGATATGCAAACCGGATCGAAGTCAAATTATACAAAGACGGGAGCGCGTCTGTGGAGGACAATGGGCGCGGTATTCCGACCGATATCCATCCCAAAACAGGGGTTTCGGGCGTGGAGGTCGTGTTTACGCAGTTGCACGCAGGCGGTAAATTTGACGAACATAACTATTCGTTTTCGGGTGGATTGCACGGCGTAGGCGCTTCGGTCACGAATGCGCTGTCCGAATGGCTGCGCGTCGAGGTGTATCGCGGTACCGTTTACACCATATCATTCCATTCTTACTATGACGAAAAGAAAGAGAAATACATGTCCGGCGTACCGGATGAGCATCTGAAAGATACGAAAGTCAAAACGGACAAGACGGGGACAAAAGTCTGGTTCAAGCCGGATGCCAATGTGTTCGATACGGTGAATTTCAATTTTGAAACGGTATCCAAGCGCCTCAAAGAGCTCGCTTTCCTGAATAAAGGGCTGGAAATCAATCTCGTGGACGAGCGCGTCCCTGAAGATAAAAAGCCGATCACGGTCAATTATAAGTACGACGGCGGTCTGCACGATTTTGCCATTTACCTCAATGAAGGCAAGACTGCGTTGTATGAAAATCCGATCGGTTATAAGACGGAAAAAGACGGGATCCTCATCGAGTTTGCCATTCAGCATACGGGCGAATTTACGGAGAGCCTGTTCTCGTTTGTAAATAATATACCGACTCCCGAGGGCGGGTTCCATGAAACGGGATTCCGCACGGGGCTGACGAAATGCCTCAACGACATCGCAAGGGCAATGGGGGCGCTCAAAGAGAAAGATCAGAATTTGCTGGGCGAAGATTTCCGCGAAGGATTGACGGCGATCTTGTCCATCAAGATGAAAAACGTCCAGTTCGAGGGACAGACCAAGACAAAACTCGGCAATCCGGAAGCGCGCCTGCCGGTGGAAACGGCGACGATCGAAGGAATGAACGCGCTGTATGCAAAGCCGGAAAACAAGCCTGTGTTCGATGAGATCATCAAAAAAGCGCAGAATGCGGCGCGCGTGCGGATCGCGGCGCGTCAGGCAAAAGAGGTAGCGCGCGCGAAAAACTCGATCGATAATCTGACCCTTGTCGGAAAGCTGGCGGCATGTACCGGGAAAAAGCCCGAACTCAACGAATTATTCATTGTCGAGGGCGATTCGGCAGGCGGTACGGCAAAACAGGCGCGCGTGCGGCAGACGCAGGCGATCCTGCCTTTGCGCGGAAAACCGCTGAACGTAGAGAAAAAACGCATCGAACAGGTGCTGGCGAACGAGGAGATCCGCACGATCATTTCCGCGCTCGGCGCAGGCTACGGCGGCGATTTCTGTATGGACGATCTCAAATACCATAAGGTCATTATTCTGTCCGATGCCGATCAGGACGGTATGCACATCCGCTGTATTCTTTTGACGTTCTTTTTCCGCTATATGCGCGAACTGATCAACAACGGACATGTTTATATCGGTATGCCGCCGCTGTACAAGGTTTATAAAAAGGACATCGTGGAATACGCGTACGATGACGCGGAACTGCAGAAAAAGATCGAGATCGTGGGGAAGGGATACCAGATCCAGCGATACAAGGGATTGGGCGAAATGAGTGCAGAACAGCTCTGGGAGACGACGATGGATCCAGCGCACCGCAATCTCATCCGTGTGAACATCGAGGATGCGGCTGAGGCGGAACAGATGGTTACGGCTCTGATGGGCGACCGCGTGGAAGCGCGCAAGGAATTTCTGGCACAGAACGCGAACTTTAACAAGATCGATACGTTTATCGATCGCGTGAATATTTAACGGGAGGCAGATATGGCAAGGAAAAAGAATAACGGCAACGATCTCCCGCAGCAACCGCAGGAAGAACCCAAGGGTAATATGTTCCTGACTCCGCTCGAAGAAGTTTTGCCCAATTCCATGCTTCCGTACGCCGAATACGTTATTCTGGACCGTGCATTGCCCCGCGTCGAAGACGGGTTGAAGCCGGTGCAGCGCAGAATTTTGTATACGATGTACGACATGGGGCTCACGCCCGACAAGCCGCATAAGAAAAGTGCGCGTATCGTCGGGGATTGCATGGGTAAATATCATCCGCACGGCGATTCATCCGTCTACGATGCGATGGTGCGTATGGCGCAGGATTTCAATATGCGCATGACGCTCGTCAACGGCCACGGAAACTTCGGCTCCGTCGACGGCGATCCGGCGGCGGCCATGCGTTACACCGAAGCGCGCCTGGAACCGTTGGCTCTCGAACTTTTGCGGGATATCGAAAAAGATACCGTTCGTTTTACATTAAACTTTGACGATTCCCTCAAAGAACCCGAAACACTGCCGGGCAGATTCCCCAATCTTCTCGTCAACGGTGCGTCGGGCATTGCGGTCGGGCTTGCAACGAATATTCCGCCGCACAATCTCGGCGAAGTGATCGACGGTATCGTCGCTTACATCGATAATCCGAAGATCAAGCTGTTCGAGATGATGAAATACATCAAGGCTCCCGATTTTCCGACGGGCGGCTATATCGTGGCAAACGAACTGGTACAGGCATACCAGACGGGGCGCGGAAAGATCCTTCTTCGTGCGAAAGTCAACGTGGAAGAGGGGGATAACGATAAAAAGCTGATCGTCATCACCGAACTGCCGTATCAGGTCAACAAGGCAAAGCTCCTGACAAAAATCGCCGAGCTTCGCGAAGAGAAGAAGGATATCTTGGGCGGTATCTCCGAGATCACGGACGAATCCGACCGCCACGGTATGCGCGCGGTGATCAAGGTCAAAAAAGATGCGGATGTGGATAAGGTGCTCAACGCCCTTTATAAGTACACCGATCTGGAAACGACGTTCGGCATCAATATGGTCGCCATCGCGGAAGGCAAGCCGCAGCAGATGGGACTTTTGGATATCATCAAATATTATGTGGCGTACCAGCGCGAAGTGGTGCTGCGCCGCACGAAATACGATCTGGCGCAGGCAAAAGAGCGCTGCCATATTTTGGAAGGCCTGATCATAGCCGTCCGCAATATTGACGAAGTGATCGAGATCATCAAAAAATCGGAGAGCGTTCCCGTCGCAAGACAGCGTTTGCGCGACCGCTTCGATCTTTCCGAACGCCAGGCTCAGGCGATCCTCGATCTGCGCCTTGCAAGACTGACTAAGCTGGAAATTTATAAGCTGGAACAGGAACTGGAAGAATTAAAGAAACTCATCGCAAAACTGACGGCGATCGTCGAGAGCAAAAAATTGCAGATGGAAGTCGTACAGGAGGAGCTGAAAGAAATCAAAAAAGCTTATAAGAGCGAGCGCAAAACATCGCTTGTCCTGGACGTCGCAGACATCAAGGTGGAAAAGTTCGACGATGTGCGTCCCGCAGAAAAATGCGTGCTGTGCTATACTGCGGATGATCAGATCAAAGTCGTTTCCGAAAAGAATTTCAATATGTCCGACAAAAATCTGAATGAAAAATCCTCAATCGGCGACATTTTGAAATTACAGCTCAGGACTGCGACGGATAAGATTGTTTATTCCTTCACCAATATGGGCAACTGCTACAAGATCGACTTTGAGGGGATCGAACCGGGCAAACTTAAAGGCAAGGGCATGAAATATTCGCAGATATGTCCGGATGCCCTGGAAGGAGAAAAACCCGTCGCGTTCTATGAAGTGGGTGAGAAAATGCCGAAGGGCAGCCTCTTGTTCTATTCCAAGCTCGGATATGTCAAAAAGAGCGAGTGGAAGGAATACAATATCCTTAAATATGCGTTCCAGGCGGTCAAGGTCAACGAAGGGGATGAGATCATCGGCATCGAAACGGACGATCCGGAACCCACGACGACTCTGTTCTTTGTCACGGCGCAGGGTATGTGCCTGAATGCGTATAAGAATGATATTCCCACACAGGGCAGGATCTCGGCGGGCGTACGCGGCATTGCGCTGGCGGACGGCGATTATGTCGTGTATGCGGGACAGATCGACGGAGAAGGCGAGATCATCATTGCAACCGACGGCAATACGATCAAGAAAGTGATCGCATCGCAGATCGATCCGATGGCTCGCTACCGCAAGGGCGTGAAGATCGTCGACCTCGGCGGAAAACGTAAAGTCATTTATTCCGATTATGTGACCAATCCCTATAAGTTTGCGGTCCTTATGGACGATAACACTCTGTTCCAGGCGGATACCGAGGAGAATATCACCATCGAAGACCGCACGACAAAGGGCAAGAATATCAAATACAAAAAGAACTGCAAAGCGGTTGCTTTCTGGTCGATGAAGTATCTTTCGGACGATTGATCGGACTGAATACAGACGATTGTTTTTTACGGGTCCGAAAGTAATGCGGTCCGCTGATTGGCGTATCCGATCATAGATATCCCTTTTGTGTAGAAGTACGTTTTCGGTGTAAATAAATTTTTTTACGGATATAAGCCGCCTCACTGCAAAGTGCAGTGAGGCGGCTTTGTTTTTGTTTGTGAATAAATTTTTGAGAAATGTTTAACCGAGATAATATTGAACGACAAAATTTTTATCAATATGAAACGGCAAGAAAACGGAGCCTGCTGTTGTTTGCAGCTCTACAACAATTGTGGGGGTCAGATTTTTTAGGGCTTTTACGGAATAAGAGATCGCAAACCAACCCTTTTTTCCATTGCCCAGAGAGGAGCCGATTTTTAAGTTTTCGTCGGATTCTTTCAGAAGCTGATAATTATCAAAGAGTAAATTACCATAAGTATTTTCTTGACCTATAGAAAGAGACAATTCAATGTTATCTGTATTCAAACAGCGATAACCGGTAATTGTTAAGTCTTTGTATATTTCATAACATATCTCTTCGTAATAACCGTTTTCCCAATCCAGATTGCCGCTTACTTTGCCTAAATAACCAATAAGTTCTGGATCTGTATTTTCATATATCTGTATCGATTCTGTTGTTGCGTGACATTTCTTTGTTTCGGGATCAAGTTGTACAAAAAAGTCAATTTGATTTATTTCTTTGGTGGCCTCGGAAATGGTTATAAAATTAAAGTTTAATTCAAAGATGTTTAAATAAATTCCGTTTTTATAAGCAGTTTTTAGATAAGATATGTCTGTCTGTGCGTTAATCAGTGTATTGTCGTTTAACCGCATATATAGTCCGGTATTCCAAAAATTTTTTACTTTTTTGTTTGCTGTTACTGAAAATAGTGTAGTGCCGCTGAACCGAGTTTCTATTTGGTCGATGTACTGGGTTTGGCTTTTATTCATAACATAGGAAATATCGCTGCAAGATATAGAATCAGAGTCCAAAACGACGGGAACAGTTTTTTGAGGTATGGTAAGCCCCGTAGCCGATAAAGCGACCATTAAGACAAGTGCTAATGAAGTAAGACTTTTGAAGCCGTGTAAAACTTTTCCCTGTTTTGATACTAAAAACACCAGCAAACATTGAAAAAATGAGCTAAACATCAATAACACGTAAAATACATTTAGGCGAAGTATGTTTTCTCCGGCAAAGAGGTTTGTCAAAATGCTTCCGACAAAAGATAATATGAACAGTGCCGTTATACCGGTAAATTGAATTACGGAAAGTTTCAAGTAGTATTCGTTTGTACCGTTCAAAGTGGCGCGTAAGAAAAGGAAAGATGTTATAAGTATGTATCCGATCAGTATCAGCCAAATAATGCCTATTGCTATTTCCCATGCTTCGCTTTTGCCTAAGCTGCCCCAGGATGGGTAAATAGCCGTCAAAATGGTAAAAGGGGAAAAGTCTTCCGTTTCTAAAATTTTCGTCTCTATTGGACCGCTGATAAGAGTCAAAACGATGATGATAACATTGATGAAAAGCAGCCAAATGGACAAGTGATTGTGTGTTACCTGATAGATTGCCAGCTTGTATGCCTTGGGATCATTTTCAAAATCCGTAGATAGAGGTGTCTCTTTTTGACGGTCAGATGAAACATTTATGGGTATTTTTGTTTTCCCTGTTAATAAATAATCAGTGTCCACTTGCAAAGCTTCTGCTAAAAGCGGAATGGTTTTTAAGTCTGGAAGTCCGTAATCGTTTTCCCACTTGCTTACTGTTTTGGGTGAAACATATACTTTTTTTGCAAGTTCTGACTGTGTCATATCATTTTGCTTTCGTAATATTGTGATTCGCTTGCCTATCGTCATTTTCCAACCTCTTTCTTTGATACAAGTATTATAAATAATATTTCATCAAACTGCAAGAGTGTTTCAAGAAAAGAGCTGTATTCTTTTCGCATACATGAACAAATGTATAAAATTATCAATCTGTCAGGAGTTCCGCCGGCTATATGGGTGGAGCTATTGACAGTTATGAAAGCCTTTTAAAATTTTGAAAAGGCTTTTTATATTTACAGAAAATCTGCGGGATTAAAAGTCAGTGGATCGATAAAAAATATGAAGCGCAGTATTTAGCTGTTTTGCATTTTCAATATAATTTGCAGGGGAATAAAAGAGGCAAGAGCGGAATATAGATAGAATAAAAAAATCGGCGCATGTGAAAGAATGAGAAAAAGCAAAAACGTCAATCTCAGTGTTTTTTCGTCATTGTTTGTCAAATTTTTTATGCGTGCGGATAGTATAATCAGGTGGAGAAATGAAGATCGGTATTGTACATGCGCGGCGTGCGGCTGCGGCGGTTGGGTTTGCGGCGGTGATGCTGGCGTTGGTCTTGTTGGTACAGGCGACGGGCGCTTATGCGCTTTTTACGGGCGGGACGGTCCGCAAACTCCCCATCTACAGTGTGGAACGGGAAGATAAAAAAGTTGCCATTTCTTTTGATTGCGCCTGGGGTACCGATCATACGGATGCGATCCTGGATGCGCTGGCAAAAGCAAATGTACGCGCCACATTTTTTATGGTGGAATTCTGGGCGGAAAAGTACCCCGAATACGTCAAAAAAATCGATGAGGCAGGACATGAGATCGGCACGCACAGTTCTACGCATTCGTATATGTCAAAATTGTCGGAAGCGGATATCCGCCGTGAATTGCAGACTTCTTCGGAAGCGATTACGGCGGTAACCGGAAAACCGGTCGAGGTTTTCCGTGCGCCTTACGGGGATTACGACGATCTTCTGATCGAAACGGCAAGAGATATGGGACTTTATACGATTCAGTGGGATGTGGACAGTCTGGATTGGAAAGATCTGTCCGCGTCGGAGATCACATTGCGCATAGTGGGGAAGGCAAAGAGCGGCAGTATCATATTGTGTCACAACAACGGTTTACATACAGCCGAAGCATTGCCCGCCGTACTGGCGACATTGCAAAACAGCGGTTATGAATTTGTTCCGGCAGGGGAACTCATTTACCGCGATCATTTTACCGTTGACGCGAACGGCAGGCAGCACAGCGCGTCCTGAAAAACACCGAAACGCGATAGGATATTCTGGAGGTACTTTTTTATGAACGGCACAGAGAAGAACAACAAGGTATTTATCAAAGGCGAAATCGTCAGCGAAGCGACGTTTTCCCATGAAGTGTATGGCGAAGGTTTTTACGAATTGTATGTCAAAGTGATGCGGCTTTCGGGACAGGCGGATATTTTGCCCGTGACCGTATCCGAACGTCTGATCTCCGAACAGGATCTGAAGATCGGTTCCACGCTCTGCGCGATGGGACAGTTCCGTTCTTACAATAAAATCGAAAACGGGAAGTCTCGCCTGATGCTGACCGTTTTTGTGCGGGAACCCGTGGATGTGCCGCCTTCCAAAAATCCGAACAGCATTGTGCTCAGCGGATATATCTGCAAACCGCCCGTTTACCGTACAACGCCGTTTAACCGTGAGATCGCCGACCTTCTTGTCGCCGTGAACAGGGCTTACAATAAATCCGATTACATTCCCTGTATAGCCTGGGGCAGAAACGCCCGCTTTGTGAAAAATTTGCAGGTGGGGGATAAGATCGCTCTTTCGGGACGCATTCAGAGCCGCGAATACCAAAAGAAAATTTCGGAATATGAAGTAAAAACGATGACCGCTTACGAGGTTTCCATTTCCAAACTGGCCGCATTTGACAGTGCCGATGACTTTGATTTGGATCGGGAATTTTCCATTTACACCGGTGCGGAACCTGCGTTTACTCACGGGGATTTTGAATAAGACAGCTTGATCGAGGGGAAAAGCCGAAGGCGGAGAGCAATGTTGCTCTCCGCCTTCGGCTTTTTCCGGAAAGTAAATTCATGACGTTTTCTTAAAGTAGAAAAAGCCCGTCTGCACAAAATTTTGTGCAGACGGGCTTTTTCAATGTCCAAATCAAATGCCGCAGTTATAAATAAGCCGCGGCATTCTTTTTAATATTACAGGGAAGCTATATCTGTTTAAAAGTTCAGCCAAAACAGGAAGTCCGCATAGCCGCTCGGGGAAATTCAGAACGGATATTATTGCAGGGTCGGCTGTTTCCGCAAAATCAAGTAGCAGACAGAAAAGAGCACGACGGCGGAGACGAGCGGAACGATCACCAGTACGGCAATGATAGAATTGTCTTCTTTTTCAAGAAGAGATTCCTCGATCCAGCCCGTATACGTATTTCCGTCCGCATCGACATAAGCGACAAAGATGAGATTGCTTTCGTTTGCATCGCCGTAAACTTGCAGGCGTTCTCTGTTTTGCAAAAGAAGGGTATCCGTGTTTTTGTAAAGGGTGACGGTGGCCCCGTCGATCAGGTTGCGGAACACGAAAGAACCTTCGGCGGTGGCGCCCTCACCGGTCTGGATCAGGTAAGCGGTCGGGACAAAACCGTACACATTCCCCGATTCCGTTTTTACCAGAATGAACGAATAGGAGCCAGCGTCCAAGACATCCGATCCGGGATTGAGTTCTCCCAACACAAAGACTTGTGTGCCCTGCTTTAAATCCGCGATCTTGCCGAGGATTTCAGCCGTACCTTCGCTGTTTGTGCGGAATTTATACATGGCAGGGTATTTATAGAGGCCTACGTCGTTGGAAACGGTCGCCATGAAATTTGTGCCTTTTTGCGTATAATACTGCGTACCGAGAGATTCGTAGTCACTTCCTTTCGGCAACAGATAGATCTCATAACTGCGGTTTGTGATGGGGTTTGTATCGTTTTCTTGCAGCTCATGGAACAGAACGACAACTCCGTCATCCGTTTCGGCAAGGAGTGTGCCGATTTTCTCTTCGGAAAAGCGCAGGTAATCGCCGCAGGGGAGAACGGAAGAATCTTTCGTGAAAGCAGAAAAATCCAGCCGTATGCCCACACAATTTTTATGCGCGCGGATCAGCGTATTGTCGGCTGTGTTCTGGTCGGTGCCGTTTATAAATATTTTTTCGTAAGTCTGCTCGGCGGACAAGTTGTTGATGGAAGCGATCCCGAAACTTTCTGTCTTTGCGATAAATCCGTCCGAAAGGATATACATTTCGCTGTTTTCAAAACTCAATGCAAAAGATACGGCAGAGGACGCGCCGTTATTGTAAACGAGAGCGTTGAGTTCTGTTCCGATTTCAAAGTCTGTTATTTTCTGATCTGCGGCGCTGTATCTTAGAATACTGTCTTCCGTGCAGGCATAAATATTTCCGACAAAATCGCACAGGATCTTAACGGGCGGTTCGGAGAATGTGCAGATATGATTGCCGCTGGTGCTTTTCCCGAATGTGTCCGCCGTATACCGATAAACGGACGCTCCCTGCAATACATACAGATTTCCGAATATGTCGGCGGTGACGGAAGTGCAGACGGCGCTCTGCAAATTTACACCGCCTTGCAGCAGGGTGCTGTCCGTCCCTGTTTCGGGGAAAATGTAGGCGTTGCGGTTGCCTTCGCCGACGATATAATAATTGCCGTAAGAATAGGCGATGCTGTGAATGACCGAATCGAACAAAGACTTTGCCAGCGTCGCTTTGAGGGTACCGTCGTAGTTATAGATCAGAACCTGGGATGTGTCGGAAACGGCAAACGTATCCTTTCCCGCGCAGACGATCTGGCCGAATTCGATGCCGTCTATGACAGAGTAAGGGGATTGCGCATTTGTTTTATCAAAGATCAGCACGCGGCGGTTGGTCTGGTCGGCGATCACAAGGCGGTTGCCCCAAAGTGAAATGTCTTTCGCATCCTGCGCGATACGGTTTTTCGTGTCGGCGTATTTATCGACCCTGTAATCATTGAAACTTTTCGCTGCTGCATTGAATCCGGAAATTCCGTCGCCGTAAATCACATATATTTTGCCTTCGTAATATTTGATCACAGAACAGCTGTTCGCAATACTCTGAGTCTCGTTGCTGTAATACAACAGATTGCCAGAGTTGGAGTAGAGCACTTCGTTCAGCCCGATCATTGCAAATTGTTCGATCGAATCGTACGTGATCGCAGCCGTTGTAGTCTTGTCGATGTGATCGGCATAGCACTTGTATACTTTATTGTTTTCCGATACGTACACCTGCCCCTCATAAAGGCTGAAACGCGCGTTGCCTGTCTGTAAAGTTCCGCCCTGCAATATATCCGTTTCATTGCCGACGGTGAGTCCGTCCAGCGTTGCATGGAAAAGGGAGCTGCTTCCTTCCGTGGTTTTGGAATAAAAAATCTCGTTCCCGTTGATGAGCATGACGGAAGGGGCAAGTCCGCTCAGAAGCTGTTCCGTCCCCGTCAGACTTTCAGCGCTCAGGTCAAGGTAATAGACCTGGTTGGACGGCACGATGAAAAACAGGTAATCCGTTCCGCCGTCGCTGTAAAAATTCAGCGACGTAATGGAGTTGGGAGTACTGAATGTGAATGTTTTGTAAATGTTGCCCGTTCTGTCCAGAATATAAATGGATGCCGTCTGTCCCGTGGTCTTGTCGGCAACGGCGATGTATTTCGCTGAAAGAGCAAAATCCGTCGGGGCGGTAAGTTTGAGATACTGTTCGTACGATTCCGGCAGCAGAAGCCCCAATTGTGTCTGATTTTCCTCCGTTGCCAAGGGAGCAGGCTCCGCCCATACGACGCTTCCCGCCGTACTCAGAATCAGAATAATAAACAATACGATCGCTGTCAGTTTTCTTTTCATGTGTTTCCCCAAGCCGTTTCGGGCCTTTTTCTTATTGCCGTTTTTTACTTTGTGCGCAACCCGATGTGATTTCTGTCCGGTTGCGCCCAAAGCAGGGCGGTAAAATCCTCACGCCCGACCGACAACGGATCGGGCACAGATCCGCCGTTTTTCAGCGTTTTCCCGAAACCGCGGATCTGTTCGGATTTGTATTTTGCGCGCCGCCATGCAGGAACTTTGTCTGTTTTTTATGACGCCTGCTTCGGCTTTTTTTTATTATATCACACGCGCGCGCGTTTGTCGATAGAATTTATCCTCTTTTCCCCGTCAGAATCTTTCCAAAACTTGAAAAAATTTAAAAAAACAGGCAATCATATGCCTGTTTAATCTGGTATAGTATAAATACAATAAAAACAAACAAATGTTTGCAAAAAGTTGTCGGGCAAGGTAGAAAAGGGGGAAAATGTATGCGATAATTAGATTGCGTAAAAATCATACGAACGGAAGAGAAAGAGTTATCGTGGCGCGGAAGCGATGGCGGGCATGGGAAGCGGGATCGCGGAGTGTCGGGAAAGAACTTTTTATTTTGCCGCACGGAACTGGAAAAAATTTCCTGGAACGAAAGAAGGAAATCAATCGGAAAGGAGGGGACGAGAGGTGAAGGCATATCAAAAAGTTTTACTGCTTGTATGGCCGAAGCTGGAAAAACTGACGGAAAACATCGGACAATACGCGCAGGCGAAGGCGTATGCTTCGTTCAGCGGGAGAGAAACGGCGGAGAAATGTGTCGAGAAAATTCTCGATTATCTGTACATACGCGACTGTTTCGCGGTTTTGCAGGCGAAAATGGAGGAAATTTTAGGGAAGCTGAACCGTGAAGAGAGGTATTTGCTGGAATACAAATATTTCCGTAGGAAGAAGGTGTTGGAGCGCGATTTTGGCGACATCCGCTGTGATTATTGCGAGCGCACGTATTACCGCAGGCAAAAGCGTCTGGGGGAAAAGCTGAATCATTTGTTTTTGCGGAGCGGGATGGACGAGGATTGGTTTTTGCGGACTTTTGCGTCGGTGCCGTACATGACGGGGCTTTTGGAGCGCGTCAGGCGCAGCGGGGAGCTCTCCGTTGTGGACAAGCGGACGCGCGGCGAATTGCACGTCAGCGACGCGGCGCCCTGCGCCAAAGACCGCAAAGAGAGCGGGCAAAATTTCGGATCTGCCGTAACGGGAAAAACTATCAAAATCGTTGTCGACGCGAAGGTGCATTCCTATAAAGGGGCGGAAAATTTGTCAGAGAAAGGAGCGGCAAGGGAAGCAAATCTCATGAATGTATGAAAGGATCCGCGGAGGAAGGAAAGCCTCGGACGAAAAATCAAAAAAAGTCTTCGGCGTCCTCGTCGAGGGGACGCGGTTGTTTTTTGGCGGGGCGGAACAGGAAGTACACTGCTCCGAGGGCAGTCACGGCAAGTGCGCTGATGAGTACGACGTTGAGCGCGCTCACCGATTGCGGTTTTGCGGGATCGCTGTTCTGATCGGCAGGCGTGCTTTCGGTGTGTTCGGTATTCGGAAGGTAAGAGAGCGGCTCACAATCCGCCGCGGGAACATAACCGAACCTTCCGTCCAGTTCAACGTAATAACAGGTGGAGGAACCGTAGGAAAACGTACCGTAAAAGGCGGCGCCGATCTTATATTCCACGATGAATTCGTCGGGAAGATTGTCGGAAGAGGTGCGGAATGTGACCTCGGTATCATAGACGAGAAAGGGGGTTTCGGGTATGTAATCGACGAGTTCGACATCCGTTTTACGGCAATATCCGTAAATAGGAGTGCGGCCGGGGGTATCGGAAAGGTACTCCGCCGCATAATAATCCTGCGATTCGCCCGTGATTTTGATGAAATATGTTTCGGGCAGAATAAAAAGCCCGGAATTTTCGTCCGCTTTTTCATAAAAGTAGACGTTCGGTTGCGTGATGCGTGCGTATGCATCCGTATCTTCCGCATATGCCGCGCGCGGCGGCAGGCAGAACACAAGCAGCGCCAGGAATGGCAGTATCCGGAATTTTTTCATGATTCACCTCTTTTTTTCAGGCTGTGTACCATTATAACGCGCCGAACGGCGCGAAACGGGAGAAATAAACGCGAATACCGCCGAATGTTGTCAAAAAGAGGAGTTGGCTTTAAAATTTGAATACGTTCATTCAAAAATAAGACGAAACTCAAAAAATTTGTTGTCGGGGAAATTTGGAAACGCAATGTTTTGCGGGTATAATCGAGTTGCGCGGCGGCAAAAGGAGGCGATGGGGTGGACAGGCAGGAGAAAGAAACTCTGGAACGGATCATGCAGATCGAACGAGAACAGGCGCGCCGCAGGGAGAATCCGCTTGCCCGTTACAATACAGGCAGAAAGAAACACAAAAAGCAGATCGCTTTTCACAAATGCAGGAAACGCAATCGTTGGGTATTCGGGGGAAACCGCAGCGGTAAAACGGAATGCGGCGCGGTGGAATGTATCTGGATGGCGCGGGGGATTCATCCCTATCGCAAAAACAGAAAGGACGTATTCGGATGGGTGGTGTCGCTTTCTCAGCAGGTACAGCGCGACGTCGCACAGAAGAAGATCCTGCATTATCTTCCTTCCGAATGGATCGAGGAGATCGTCATGCTTTCGGGGAAACGCGGCTCGCCCTCCGGGGTCGTCGATCAGATCCGTATCCGCAACGTTTTCGGCGGGATCTCGGTCATCGGCTTTAAAAGCTGCGATCAGGGCAGGGAAAAGTTTCAGGGCGCGTCGCTGGATTTCGTCTGGTTCGACGAGGAACCGCCCCAAGATATTTATGAGGAATGCCGCATGCGCGTTCTGGATCGGGCGGGCGATATTTTCGGAACCATGACGCCGCTCAAAGGGCTGACATTCCTGTTCGACGAAATCTATATGAATAAGAGCGGGAATCCCGAAGTCTGGTACGAGTTTATGGAATGGGGCGATAACCCGTTTTTGCAGAAAAGCGAAATAAAACTTCTGTCGTCGTCCATGGACGAAAAGGAATTACAGAGCAGGCGGTACGGGAAATTTTGCGTGAGCGAAGGATTGGTTTACCCCGAGTTTGACGAAAACGTACACGTGATCCCGCCCTTTGAGATTCCGTTCGAATGGCAGGATACGATTTCCATCGACCCGGGGCTGAACAATCCGCTGTCGGCGCATTGGTACTGCGTGGATTACGACGGAAACGTCTATGTGGTCGCGGAGCACTATGAAGCCAAACGCGATATCGGATATCATGCGGAAAAAATCAAGGAGATCAGCGCGGGGCTGGGCTGGCATACGGACGGGATGGGCAGAATCAGGGCGCTGATCGATTCTGCGGCGAACCAGCGCACGCTGGCGAGTTCAAAAAGCGTGAGCGAACTGTTCTATGAACAGGGCATCAACGTGAACGCAAACGTCAATAAGGATCTGTTTGCGGGTATAGCGCGTGTGAAATCCTATCTCAAAGGGGAGAACGGAGTTCCGAAACTGTATATTTTTGAAGGCTGCGTCAATCTGATCCGCGAACTCAAGGGGTATTTCTGGGGAAGCGGCGACGTGCCTAAAAAAAAGGACGATCACTCTTTGGATGAACTGAGGTACTATCTCATGACCAAGCCGCACAATTCCGCACCCGAAAAGCCTCCGACGGCCGTCCAGCGCGACAAAGCGCGCCTGATGCGGCGGTTACGCGCAAGGCGCGGAAACTGAAAGGCAAGGATCGGAGGAAGGTTTTGTGAGCGATGAGCAGATAAGACAGGCGCTTGTCCGCCGTGCCGTGGGGTATGAAACGGACGAGGTCGTGGAGGAATACGGCTTCAACGACGGCGAAGCCGTACTGATCAAAAGGAAGGTTACAAAGAAAAGCGTGCCGCCCGACATTCAGGCGGCAAAGATGCTGATGGACGGGCAGACGCCGCTTAGCGAACTGAGCGACGAAATGCTGGAAGAGGAAAAGCAGCGGCTGTTGCGGCAGCTGCATCGGCAGGAGGAAGACTGAATTGGATCAAAAAAAGACGGAAGCGCCCGTAACGGGCGCAAAGAGCAAGGGGAATGTGCAGGTATTGGGCGGTTTGAATTCCAACCGCAGTACGGGTCGTCCTTTTGACAAAAAGTTTGAAGAGGAAACGGTAAAGTTCGTGTATGAAACTTTCCGCGAACGGCAGGAGGAGCGGCGTTTTTTGGAACGAAGCTGGGAGCTGAACATGAATTTTCTTTCGGGGAACCAGTATTGCGACGTGAGCGCCGCGGGAGAACTGGAAGAAGAACAGCCGCGTTACTGGTGGATGACGCGCCGCGTGTACAATCACATCGCGCCGGCGATCGATACGCGCTGCGCCAAGCTGGCGCAGGTACGTCCCACGATGACCGTGCGCGCGGCGACGGGCGAGGAGAGAGATCTTCAGACGGCGAAGATCGCCACGAATGTCTTGCGTTCCGTATGCGAAGAATGCGGGTTCGACGATGTGGTATCCCGCGCGACGATGTGGAGCGAAACGTGCGGAACGGCGTTTTACAAAATACTCTGGGACGCAAACAGCAAGAGTGCGGAAGGGGGCGTGCGCATCGCGGCGGTCTCGCCCTTTGAAATTTATCCCGAAGATCTTTCCGGGGAAAAACTCGCCGATCAGGGAAGTATAATGCACGTAAAAGCGGTACCCGTATCGGAGATTTTTGAACGATACGGCTTGCGCGTGGAGGGCAAAGACATCGATGAGTTTTCGTTGGTTCCCGGTTCGGCGTCGGCAAACGACGCGGGGGGGATGGGAAGCCGTCTGCGCGGCGTGCGCAAAAACAGCGCGCTCGTTCTGGAATATTACGAAAAGAGCAGCAGCGTTTTTCCGTATGGCAGACTCATCGTCGTGGCGGGCGACAGGCTTGCATACTACGGCGATCTGCCCTATGAAAACGGGGAATCTGGCTCGCGCACCTATCCGTTTGTCAGGCAATGCGCGATCACGATGTCGGGCGCCTTTTTCGGCGGCAGCATCGTAGACAGGATGATTCCCGTGCAGCGCGCGTTCAATGCCGTCAAAAACCGAAAGCACGAATTTCTGAACCGCCTGACGATGGGTGTGCTTGCGGTGGAAGACGGCTCGGTGGATACGGACGAACTTCTCGAAGAGGGGCTGCCGCCCGGGAAAGTACTCGTGTACAGGCAAGGGGCGGCGGCGCCGAAAATGCTGGGGGCGGACAGTCTGCCCGCAGAATTCGAGAAAGAAGAGGAGCGGCTTCTCGATGAATTTATTTTGGTCAGCGGCGTGAGCGAACTTTCTTCCACGACGCAGAACCGCACGCACGTGACGAGTGCCACGGGATTGCAGCTGCTCATCGATCTGGACGACACGCGTCTGGCGGTCACGGTCGACAGTGTGAAGCGCGCGCTCAAAGCGGTCGGAAAGCAGGTGCTGCGGCTGATGCGTCAGTTTGCCGGCGCGCACAGGCTCATGCGCATGACGGGCGAAGGAAAACGGGTGGAACTGTACTATTTTTCGTCGTCGGACATCACTTCGGACGATGTGGTGTTCGAGGCGGAAACGGACGAGGCGAATTCTCCTGCGAAACGGCGTTCGCTGATTTACGAGATGTACCGCATGGGGCTGTTTGAGGGGGAGGACGGCAAAGTGTCGGCCGAAACGCGCGAACGCGTGCTGGACGCATTGGGGTACGGCGGACTGGACAGTACGCGCGGCCTGCTGACCCTGCACAAGAACAAGGCGTCGGAAGAAAATCTCCGCCTGGTCACGGAAGAGGTGGATACGGACGAATTCGACGACGACGCGGCGCATATTGCGGAGCATACGCGGTACCTGCTGTCGGATGAATTCAAAAAGAACATGGCGGCAAAGCCGCGGTTTCTTGCTCATTTAAGACGGCATGAATTACAGAAAAAGCGCAAGGACGGAGAAAAAGAAACGGAGAATTGACCTGAAAAGGGAAACCCGCGGATCATAGAAATTTTTTTGGGAGGACGTTATGGAGAAGGAAAACAAAGTGCAGCAGCCGGACGCGGCGCAGGGAGCGGAGGCTCAGAAAGAGGAAGGCGCGGTCGGTTCGTTCGGCAAGTTCAAGAGCGCGGATGCCCTTCTGAACGCATACAATTCGCTGGAAGCTGAATTTACCCGCCGCAGCCAGCGTCTGCGCGAATTGGAGGGACGGCTGCAGGACGGGAACAGAATGTCGTCCGCAGCCGAGGGGGAGTCGCGGCAGCAGCCGCAGAGCCTGGACGAACAGGTCGGCGCGGCGGTGGAAAAATACCTCGCCGCCCGACAGGCTCCTTACATTATGGCGGACGGAGGTTCGCCGGCAAGCGCGCCTGCTCAGCGCATCCGCTCTTTGGAAGAGGCGGGCAGGCTCGCACAGGAACTTTTCCGTAAAAACGTATAAAATCAATATACGTATAGCGGAAAATCGAACAAAACAGCCGCATCGGCGGCAAAAATTTTCTTGCAGAAAGGAGATAAAAAATGGTAACGATGACAACTGCGGACAACGCATTGAAATCCTTTTATTTAGGCGTGGTATCCGAACAGCTCAATACGTCGGTCAATCCGCTTCTGGCGAAGATCAGACAGAGCACGGCGGATGTGTGGGGCAAAGAGGTTCGCCGCCTGGCGCAGTACGGCGTGAACGGCGGAATCGGCGCGGGCACGGAGGAGGGAGATCTTCCTGCCGCTGCGGGCAACAACTATGAACAGTTCGTGACCACCCTCAAAAATTTATACGGCACGGTGGAGATCAGCGACAAGGCTGTGCGCGCTTCCGAGAACAGCGCGGGAGCCTTCGTCAATCTGCTCAATGCGGAAATGGAAGGTCTGATCAAGTCCTCGTCCTTCAATTTCGGGCGTATGCTGTTCGGCGACGGCAGCGGAAAACTTTGCACGGTCGAATCCGTTTCCGGCAATACGGTGACGGCGGATTCCGTCAAAAACATGATCGAAGGGATGGTCGTGGACATCTACGACGCCGCGGGAACGGCCGTTTCGGCTGCTGCGGGCCGCAGAGTCCTTTCCGTTGACCGCGAAGGGAAAAAATTCACCCTTTCGGGCGGTGCCCTGAGCGGTGTGGATGCCGACGATTTCGTGGTCGTGCAGGGTTCGTATAACCTGGAACTGACGGGGCTGGGCGCCATCTTTAAGAATAGCGGCACCCTGTACGGACTGGACCGCGCAACGCATACCTGGATGATCCCGTACATGAAATCGTCCGTGGGCGAGATCAGCGAAACGGTGATCCAGGCGGCGATCGACAAACTGGAAGAGACGGCAAACAGCCGCGTCAATTTCATTGTTTGCAGCTGGGGTGTCAAACGCGCTTTGCAGAAAGCGTTGTCCGCTTCCCGTTCGCTGACCGATCCGGAAGTGCTTGCGGGCGGCTATAAGGCGATCACCTACAACGGGATCCCCGTTGTGGCGGATCGCTTCTGCCCGGACGGCACGATGTATTTGCTCAACACCGACGATTTCTGCCTGCACCAGCTGTGTGACTGGAAATGGCTGGAAGGGGATGACGGAAAAGTCCTCAAGCAGGTGCCGGGCAAACCGCTCTATACGGCGACGCTCGTCAAATATGCCGACCTGATCTGTACGCGTCCCTGCGGACAGGCGATGCTTACGGGTATTACAGAAGAATAACCTGCGCGCGTTCTGCGTGAGACGGGACGGACGCGGCGCGGAAGATTTCCGCGCCGCGTTTTGCTTTTCTGCCGCTCGGATTGCAGAAAAATGCAAGACCGTTGCACGAAAATCGTGCAGAGTATAGCGTGGAGAGCGGTGCAAGTCAAAAAATGGCAAACAGAACGGATCGCGGAAGCTAAGGAGGGAAAATGAAAGTAAATTTGATTATGGCGATGGCGGCGGAGCTGTGCGGGAGGAAAGACCTTTCGGAATATCTGACGGGCAAGAGTGCGGAAAACCTCGGCGAAGCCGAGCGGGATACGGAGAGCCTTCTGCGCTGTTATAATCTTACGGAAAATGAGATCGCATTGGATTATCTGCCTTTGTGCAAGACGGAAACGCTTGTTTCGGACGGAAAAATTTTATATTCCGCGTTTGAAAAATCGCCTCTGGAAATCGAGAGCGTGCGAAAGTCTGACGGTAGCAAACTTCCGTTCCGCATTGCGGAGGACGGAGTCTGTACGCAGTCGGGGGAAGTGAGCGTGACATATACCTACCGCCCTTCGGTCAAAGCGCGCGAGGATGAAGCGGAGTTGGACCGCAAGGGGGATGCGCGGCTGATGGCGTTGGGGACGGCGTGCGAATTTTCGCTGATGAACGGGATGTTCGATGCGGCGTCGCTTTTGGATAAGCGGTACAGGGACGCGCTTGCGTGCGCCTGCAGGGATCGCAGCGGACGGATGAAGATGAGGAGCTGGATATGAGATTTTATCGGAAAACGCCGTTGGAGATTTCGGGTACGTCGGTGCGCAAAAGTATTCCGCTGGATGTTTCCAAGGGAGAAGACGGCGGGATCGCCTATGCTCTGGAAAGTTCGGGAGGAAAGCTGCGCGGAGGGATCGGTGCAAGCGCTCTGGAGCTGTCGGCCTTGCCGGAAGGGGAAACTTTGCGTGCCGTATTTGAATCGGACGGCGCGTATGCGCTGTATTGCGACAGCGGAAGAATGTATGCGCAGACGGCAGACGGTCTGCAGGACAGCGGCATCATTTTTTCAAAGATGCCTGCTTGCGTCCGTCTTTACGACGGCGGGGAAAAAGTATTGCTTTCGGACGGAACGATGAGCCTTGTGCTGGACAAGAGCGGGCTGACGGAAAAGGCGGTCGCTTTTTCCGCGGCGGTATATGCCTATGACCGGCTCTGGTATTGCGGCGACGGACTGACGCTGTATTTCAGCGAGGCGGGGAATGCCTATAATTTTGCGGCAGGCACAGGTTTGGGCGGATCGATCGAACTTCCGGACAGAAAGGGCAAAATCCTGAAACTGATCTTTTTTCGGAACGATATTTATGTTGTGCGGGAATACGGTTTGCAGAAATTGGAGGCGTACGGCGACGAAAAGGAATTTGCCGTGGAAGACGTGTTGTCCTGTGCGAAAATTTACGGGCAGAGCGCGGCTGCGACGGAACGTACGCTGTTTTTTCTGGCGGAAGACGGGCTGCATTCGTACGGGGACGGAAAGACGGCGGATTTTGCCGGACATTTTTCATCGGAGCAGACGGATGTGCGGGGCGCGGCGTCGGGCGGGAAGTATTTTCTGACGGCGGAAACGGCAGAAGCCATGCGCGTTCTGGGGGTGTTCGACGAGGATACGGGTGGCGGATATCTGGTACCGGGGGATTGCACGGGACTTTGCGAAGGTTCGGGCAGGGTGCTGTTCGCGCTGGAAGGCAAAGGTTATGAGATCACGCGCGGCGGCGCGTTCGCGGGAAGGGTATCGCACCGCGTATGGCAGAGCGCGCCCGTAACGCCTTGCGGGGGAAGGGCGCTGTTGCGGGAATTGGACGTGCGGGCGCGCGGGGCGTTGATCCTTTGTGTGCACAGCGACGAAGGGAACCGCAGCGTGTGCGTGCCGGACGGCGGGAAGGTATGCCGATCGCTGAATCTGCCGGGGACGCATTTTACTTTCCGTATTCTTGCGGAAGATTGTGAAGTGAGCAGGCTTTCGGCACTGTTTCTGAAAGGGGAGGATGTGTCATGACGGAAGACGAACTGAATCAGGCGGTCAACAAGCTGATTTCCGAAGCAAACGACGAAAGCGAAGACGCCAAGCTGAAATATGAAGAAGATTGCAGAAAAGAGAAATACCGTGCGGCGGAAAACCGGACGCTGCGCTCGACCATTCTGGATGCGGCGCTGGCGGAACTGAAAACCGCGTACGATAAGCTAGTTCTGAAAATTCAGGAAGAACTGGATGAAAGTCTGCAGGCGCTGTATGCGGAAAATGATCCGGACGGACAGCCCGGGGAGGGGATCAATCCGGACGACGCGCCGTATGAAGTGGATTACAGTCTGCCCTCGAGGGATCGCTACGTCGCCGTGAAAAATTATTACATGGCTTACGACGACATGGCGCAGGCTTTGCTGGATTTTCAGAAAGACGAGATCGCCAAAGATTATCTCGGAACGTACTACGATTATCTGTTACAGCTGCTGCTGTTGATGCAAAACTGAAAAGCAGTCTTAAAAAATGACGGCGGCATCCGCAATTTTGCGGATGCCGCTTGTCTGTTTGGGTAAATTATAAAATCAAGTGTTGCACATTATTTGACAATTTATCGTTTGCATGGGTTTTGCCGCGGAAGTTTTATCCGAAAGGAGGCGGCGGAAAGAAAATTGTAGTACATATTTGTACGGACGTGTATTGTTTTTGGGTACAAAAAATCCTGATCACACGCGGGCGCGTGCATGGAGAGCAAAAAAATGGCATAAAATAAAAACAAAGGCTTTACAACATTGTGTTTTTATTATATAATAATTAGGGAACCTGACAGGTTCCGCATGATGCCGCAAGCGATAATTTCGGCATATGCATGGATACGGTCGTGAAATTTATCGGAAGCACATTTCAATACGTTTTTAAAAATTTTCTGTTTATATTTATTTTTGCGTTGATACCGTCTTATTTTTTTGCCATGTCGCTGGACACCGAGAATATCCATATTCTGGCCGATGCGGTATTTAAAGGCGGTAATCTTCAATTTCCGCAGATTTTTCATTTTATTTCGTTTGTGAACGGGCATGGCTGGCCGTATTCTCTGGTATGTCTGGCGGCCATGGCGGTATTTTTGCCGATGCTGCTGGGTTTTATCGAAAAGCATATGCGCATCGGGTCGCGGTCATTCAAGGGGATTGCGGGGAGATTCAACACCAATTTTTTGTCGACGTTGATCATAACGATCGTCTTTTTTGTGCTCTATGAATTGTGGGCGCTGATCACGTCGGGGATTTTGTTCGGTGAATTTTGTCTGCTGAGCGGAGCCGCGGTTGCGGTCGTGGTATCCGTGACATATTTTGCACTGCTTGCCGTTTTCTGTTATATAGCATCCTTGCTGCTGCTGTGGCTGCCGTGTCTGCTGATGACGGGGTATAATTTTATGGACGCGCTGAGCTATTCCAACCAGCTGTATTCGGAAAGAAAGCGCGGATTGTTTCTGGCGGTATTTCTGCCTGCGGCGGTGGCGGCCGTTGCGGAGTTGCTGGTGGCGGGAGTTTTCGGGCCGCAGAACATCCGTATCCCCGTATTTATCATCATGGAGCTTTTGTTTATTGTTCTGTTGTTGTATTACTGTGTGCTCATGTATGTGGCATATTTCCGGCTGACGGGTGAAGAACGCGCAGATCTTCGGAAAAAATATTGAGGAGGGGCGGAAGATGCTGTTCAAAAATGCGTTTCATCTGTTGGTCGACAATTTTGTTCTGAATTACAAATTTCTTCTGTATAAAGTGGTGGTTGCGCTGATCACGCTGGCATTGATGGCGGCGCTCGTATATCCGACTGTCAACATGCTGCTCACGGGACAGCCTTTCAAGGATCTTCTGACGCTGATCGGGGAGTTTTTCCGTGCGATCGCCACGGGCGATACGGTATTTTTGCAGGGGTTTGGCGAGCAACTGAAACAGGCGATGGCGGATTTTGCCGCGTATATCGGTGAAAAAACGCCGAATCTTGTTTACTTCTGTGTGATCATCGTTCTGATCGCGCTGGTCGGCAAATTTCTCGGCGGAATGGGAAATTTTGCATTCGGATGCCTGATCGACAATAAAATGTCCAGTTATGCAAAGACTTCGTTCTGTTCGGCGTTTATCAGCAATATGGGGCGGGCGGCGCTCTGGCATATCGTCTATGTGCCGCTGACTTTTGTATACGACGTATTCACGCTTTTGCTGTGCGGCGTTGTGTTTCTGATCCTGTTGGGGATCATATCTTCGGGACTTGTTGCGGCGTTGGTTGCGCTGATGGTTTCGGTTGCGTTGCTGCTTGCGGCGCAGGCGGTCAAACTCACACTTTTCAACGATGCGGTGCCTGCGTTCGTCACCGATAAGATGCGCCTTCGGGATGCGTTCCGGAAAAGTTTTACGTTCACGAAAGAGCGGTTCGGACGGCTTTTTTCCACGTATTTGGTCACTTGTCTGCTGATTTTGTGCATGAATGTTCTGTTTGCGGTGTGTACGTTCGGGGCAGGTCTTCTCATTACCGTCCCGATGTCCTATCTCATGATGATCTGCATTCAGTTCGTGAGCTATTATATTTACGGGAAGCGCAAGTATTTTCTCGGTGAAGATAAAATCATTCTTCCCAAAGAAAAGACGAACGACAATTTTTACGACGATTTTGAAGTCTGACATTGCGGATACAGTGGCAGGTCTGAGTCTGAGAATATTTCATAAAGTTTTGTATTGGTCGGAGGTTAGAAGTTATGGATTATAAGTCGGTTTATCAGTCGTGGATTTCCAATCCTGCATTGAATGCGGAGGGGAAAGCGGAACTTGCGTCCGTGTCGGGGGATGAAAAGGCGATCGAGTATCGTTTCGGCGCGGAACTGGAGTTCGGAACGGCAGGTATGCGCGGCATTATCGGTTACGGCACAAATATGATGAACGTTTATACGGTGCGCCGTGCGACGCAGGGGCTTGCAGAATATTTGAAATCGCTTGGCGCTTCTGCAATGAAACGCGGCGTCGTCATTTCTTATGATACGCGCCGCAAGTCGGACGAATTTGCCCGCTCTTCGGCGGAAGTTCTGGCGGCAAACGGGATCGTTGCCTATCTTTTCGACGATGTTCATCCGGTTCCTATGCTTTCCTATGCGGTCCGTAAACTCGGGACGGTCGCCGGCATCATGATCACGGCGAGCCACAATCCGAAGGAATACAACGGCTATAAGGTCTACGGCGAAGACGGCGCCCAGATGTCTCCCGAAGCGACCGAAGTCGTGGTAGGATACATCGAAAAAATCACCGATTATTTTTCCGTCAAAGGCGCGGCGAACAAGCTGATCAAAAAAGTTCCCGCCGGTGTGGATAAAAGCTATTATAAAAAGCTGACCAAACTGACGCTTTCGCCCGCAGCGGTCAAAAAAGTCGGTAAAAATCTGAAGTTGGTATATACTCCGGTGCACGGGAGCGGCTATATTCCCGTCACGACCATACTCAAAAAGATGAAGATCAATGTGACGGTCGTACCCGAACAGGTGCGCAAGGATCCTGAATTTTCAACGGTCGAAGTGCCGAATCCGGAGTTCAAAGAAACGCTGTCGATGGGGATCCGCCTGGCACAGAAGATCGATGCGGACGTCGTGTTCGGAACCGATCCCGATTCCGACAGACTCGGCGTTGCGATCAAGGACGACAAAGGCGAGTTTGTCGCTCTTTCCGGAAACCAGGTCGGCATCCTGTTGCTTGACTATATTTTGACCCGCCTCAAAGAAGAAAATAAGCTTCCCGCAAACGGCGTCGTTGTAAAGAGTTTTGTGACCACGGGTATGGCAAAGGCGATCTGCGACGGTTTCGGTGTGGAAATCGTGGATGTCCCGGTCGGATTCAAGTTCATCGGGGAGAAGATCAAAGAATACGAAGCGGATAAATCGCATACTTTCCTGTTCGGGTTTGAAGAGAGCTGCGGCTATCTGCGCGGCACGGAAGGCAGCCGCGACAAGGATGCCGTGGTGGCAAGCCTGCTGTGTGCGGAAATGGTTTGCTATTATACCTACAAAAAGCAGTCGGTATATGCGCGCCTGATGGATATCTATGCGCATTACGGTTATGTGCTGGATAAGAACATCAGCATCAAGTTCGACGGATTGAACGCGATGAAAGAGATGAACGCGCTCGTGGATTCGCTCAAGACCAAAAAAGCTGAGAAATTTGATATCTATAACGTCGTGGCAGTCCGCGACTATTCGGCGTCGGTGCGCCGCCTTGCGGACGGTACGGAAGAGACGCTGAATATTCCCAAAACGAATGCGGTGTACTATGAGTTGGAAAACGGCAGCTTCATTTGTGTCCGCCCGAGCGGTACGGAACCGAAACTGAAGATCTATTATTCCGTGCGCGCAAAGGATGAATCGTCGGCGGCAAAAGCGTTCGAAAAAATGCGTTCCGCTTTTGAAGCATTTATAAAGTGATCTTTTTGCTTTTGGATTTTATAATTTACGGTACTGATCCGTATATTATATAATAAGGAAACGCCTGATCAGAAAACGAAAATTCTGCGCGCAAAGTGCAGCGGCACCGCGAAACGCAAGGCAAATGCGTTTCGCGGAATTTTTTTAAAATCTTTCAAAAAAACTTTGATTTTTCGCTTGACATATAATTGAAAAGATGGTATTATGTTTAAGCTGTCGATTGAGGCAGTGCTCTTCTGATGAAGAGGAAAGAAGATTGACAACTGCATAGCAAAATAGAAATAGTACGAAAGGCAAAAGACTAAATTAAAAGTGAAGCTAATTGGTTAATACGAAAAAACGTACAAGCAAAGAGCCGGAAGGTCTCAAAGCGAACAATTAGCCGAGTTGAAATTTTAGGATTTTCATAGTATGAAGGATAAGTAGACGAGAAAGATCAAGCTACAAAGAGCATACGGAGGATGCCTTGGTACATGGCGCCGAAGAAGGACGTGACAAGCTGCGAAAAGCTGCGGGGAGCTGCAAATGAGCCGAGATCCGCAGATATCCGAATGAGGGAACTCACTGCAAGTAATGTTGCAGTATCATTGACTGAATCCATAGGTCAATGAGGGGAACCCGGGGAACTGAAACATCTTAGTACCCGGAGGAAAAGAAAGTAAAAACGATTCTGAGAGTAGTGGCGAGCGAAATTGGAAGAGCCCAAACCGCATGTAGCAATACGTGCGGGGTAAGGACCCCGAAGCGACACGGATCACGATAGTTAAAGACGGTTGGAAAGCCGCACCGAAGAGGGTAACAGTCCCGTAAGCGAAATTGTGAGAAGGTCAGGGGAATCCGGAGTACGTCGGGACACGAGGAATCCTGACGGAAGACAGGAGGACCATCTCCTAAGGCTAAATACGACCATGTGACCGATA
>ERZ1106930.63-NODE-63-length-57655-cov-609.224306_pt1 | contig 57655 bp, 54 predicted proteins | sample MGYA00403663_ERZ1106930 | MGnify/ENA primary metagenome ERZ1106930 (study PRJEB35170, sample SAMEA104062438) | human gut metagenome | biome: human gut; feature: human-associated habitat; material: faeces | place: Denmark | collected 2012-06-26 ... | reverse complement strand
CTTGCTTTTTGCGCTCGTTCTTCTTCGCCTTGTACTTGAACACGACGATCTTCTTGAACTTATCCTGCGCTTCGACCTTTGCGCTGACTTTTGCGTTTGCTACGTCTGCGCCGACCTTGATCCCGTCGTCTGCCGAAACCAGAACCGCTTTGAACTCGACGGTTGCGCCGACTTCTGCGTTCAGCTTCTCTACGCGGACAACGTCGCCCTCGGAAACCTTGTACTGCTTGTTTCCGTTTTCGATGATTGCGTACAAAATATTTTACCTCCTCTAACCAGTCTCGCCGTGTGCCAAGGCGGTGCGCGTGCGCACGCTTATAAAGCCCGCTACGAGCGGCTCGAATCATATATTAACACATCCCGCCTTTCCTGTCAAGCGATTTTGCCTTACGAAACAATTTTTACTTTTCGTAAACGCTTCTTTTGAGAATGCCTATGTACGGCAGATTGCGGTACCTTTCCGCATAGTCCAGCCCGAACCCGACCACAAACTCGTCGGCGCAGTCGAAGCCCTTGTAGTCCGCTTCGATGGGTACGACGCGGCGGCTGTACTTATCCAAAAGAGCACAGATCTTCACGCTCTCGGGTTTTCTCGAATACAGCATGCGTTTCAGATAAGAAAGCGTATAACCCGAATCGATGATGTCTTCCACGATAATGACGTGTCTGCCTTCAATCTTTCTGTCCAGATCCTTGATGAGCTTGACTTCACCCGAAGATTTCGTTCCCGCTCCGTAGGATGAGATCGCCATAAAATCCATTTCCACGGGAATCGTCATGGCGCGCAAAAGATCCGCGTAAAACATCACGCTCCCCTTCAGAATTCCTACCATCAGCGGATTTTTGCCCGCATATTCTTTGTCCAGCCGCGCCGCCAATTCTCCGATGCGCGCCGCGATCTGCTCTTTGGAAAACATGATGCTTTCTACGTCCTGATGCATTTGTCTTTTTCTCCTTTTTCGTATAATGACAATGTATAGATCTGCCCGGAATTTTCATCCAGCTTGCATTTTTCGGATATTTCCACGCCGAAAACGGCATAAACCTCTTTTCCGCCAGCCAGCACGGGAAGCTGATCCCTTTCCCGCTTCGGGATCTTCTTATCGATCAGAAATTCTTTCAGTTTTTTTGTTCCCGAACCGAATTTCTGAAATACGTCCCCCTCTTTCCGCAGCCGCAGCACGCAATTTTGCGGAAGTTTTTCCGCATCGATCGTAAGATTTTTATACCATCCCTTTTTCTCTCCGTCCCCGATCTTTCCGCCGCGCTGTACCTTTGCCAACATATCCCCGAAAGTAAATTCCCCTTCCGAAAAAATATATTCCCCGCCGAAGCACGGCTCTTTTGCAAGAAAAACCGCAATTTTTCCGTATTCGCGCACCGCGCATACCCCTTGCGGAAGATCCGCCCTTGCACCGTTTCGCCCCTGCGACAGCGCATACATATCATCCAGGTTCGCCTGCGTATAATCCTTTTCCACGCCGAAATGTCTCAGCGCACGCAGCGCACACCGATAAAACAGCGGCTTGGGCGCACTCACATCGATCGTACACACTTCCCCTTCCGTATAATATTCGTCCGTCAAAGAATACAGATACGCGTCGTCCTCCCGCACCACGCAGGAAAACCGATACAGCGCCTCTTCCGCGTTCGCGAACCGCTCCTTGATCCGACCCAAAATTTCGTGCCGCAAAAAATTACGGGTATACGCGGTGTCCGAATTCGTCTCGTCCTCCCGCCAGGAAAGCCCGTTTTCGCGCAGATATTCTAAAATTTTTTCCTTCGAAACGCCGAGAAAGGGCCGCGCGATCCCTTTGCTGTCCAGTACCTGTTCTGCCGAAATTTCCGGCATGAAGCGTTCCGCCAGTTCTTTTGCGGGAATAAAATCACGGATCCCGCCCGCACCCGCAAGCGCACTGCCGCGAAACAGGTTGAACAACACGCTCTCCGCATTGTCGCCCGCATGATGCGCCGTAACGATCACGTCCGCCTTGTCTTCTTGCAATATCCGCAAAAAAAGACGATACCGAACACGGCGCGCCGCATCTTCCACGCCAACTCCCCACTCTTTCGCAAGAGAAGGCACGTCGGCAGAAGAAGAAAACAGCGGCACCCGCATCCGATCGCAGACCGATTTCACAAATTCCGAATCTGCCCGCGAACTTTCGCCGCGGATCCCGTGTTCCACATTGACCGCGCTCAGTTTTATGCCGTTTGCCGCCGCCGCGCCGCAAAGCCAATGCAGGAGCGCCATTGAATCGCCCCCGCCCGACAGCGCCACGCAAACGCGTTTGTTTTCACAATTTTTTAAATCCGCGTTCAGTTCCATGCCATCATTATACAACAGAACCCTGCAGAATGCAATAAATTTGCCGCACAATTACTTTGCTCTTCCGCTCATCCTTCCCGCAGTCCGACCCGCCCTTTCAGCAAATTTACAAGGTTTTCGCCCGACACTCTTTCGATCTCCTGCCTTATGGCAACGCTTTTCAAGGATACTCAATACAGCCGCTTCGGAAGAGGCAAAAGGCGTTTGCGACGGGCAAAGAGATGCCGTTCGATGGATTCGCTGACCGTTTCGCACCTCTTCTGATTGTAAACGGAGCGATCAAAATTGAAAAGATATGCCGCAAGGCATGCGATCGCCATAAACGGCAGGGACGACCCGCCGAACATTTCCACACCCAGAAATACGGGGGAAAGCAGGGTATTGGTCGCGGCGCCGAACACGGCGGCATACCCGAGCGCCGCAGCGATGTGCGCATCCAACCCGAGCAACGGCCCGACCGTAACGCCCAAACACGTTCCTGCGGCAAAAAGAGTCGTAACTTCTCCGCCCAAAAATCCGACCGACAAAAATACTGCCGTAAAAAGCAGTTTCACGATCCAATCGAAAGCGAAAACGTTCCCGCCGAAAGATTCCGCGATCAGATTCGTGCCCAGGCCGCTGTATCTGCCGCCGCTTAAAAATAAGAGCCCTGCAAGCAAAAGCCCTGCCGCCGCCGCACGCACATAGGCATTTTTACAGGAAAAAGAAAAAAACTTTTCCGCATATTTGCGCACAACACAGAATACAAGCCCCGCAATGCCGCAAAACGCTCCGAACACAAATATACGCAAAAACATGGATACGTCCATCGATAATTCAAACGGAACCGTATAGAGCGTGTGCGTCATTCCGCATAGTTTTGCCGTAAAATAAGCCGTAAATGCGGCAAAAAGCGCCGCCACGAGCGCACGCAGACGGATCCCCCCGACAACCGTAACTTCCAGTGCAAAAAAGAGCGCTCCGACGGGAGTTCCGAACAGGGCGGAAAACCCCGCCGCCATGCCCGCTACCAGCAGAATCTTGTCGGCGTCGTGCATCGGAATGTGCTTGCCGATGCCGTAACCGATGGACGCGCCGATCTGTACTCCTGCGCCTTCCCTTCCCACACTGGCACAGAAAAGATGCGCCGCCCAGCCGCCCGCAAACTGAAACAATGCGTTGCGGATGGGAAATCCTGCGCCCTCTCCGTGGCTTGCGGCAAACAGCGCGCCCATGCCCGTCGGCACACCTTTCCCGAAGGTGCGCAGCATGGCGACCGTCAGCACGCCCACGACGGGCAAAAACCAGACATACAGCGAAAAATGCGCCGCCCCGAAAGCGGCGCATTTTTCCACGCCTACCCCGAATATTCCGCCGACCGCTCCCGCCGCACAGCCGACGGCGATCCCAAGCAATGCGTATGCGATCTGTTCCGCAAACAAATATAAACCGCTCTTTCCGCGGTAATGCCCCGCCTGCATACTCATACCGTTTCCGTATGCGCCGCGATCGGCGCAAATACCGCCCCGACATAGGCCGCCAGCGCCTCGGGCGAAAGCCGCACCTGATGCCCGACCTTTCCCGCACTGACATAGATCTGCTCAAAATTCTTGGCGCTTTCGTCAATAAACGTCTTAAAACGCTTTTTCATGCCGATCGGCGAACATCCGCCGTGAATATACCCCGTAAGCGGTTCCAGCTCTTTCTGCCGGATCATGGCGACCGACTTGAATCCCGCCGCCTTTGCCGCCTGTTTCAGATCCAGAGACATACAAACGGGCACACAGAATACCGCATGCTCTCCTTTGTCCGAAACGGTTACCAGCGTTTTGAAAACGCTGTGCGCGTCTTCGCCGAGCTGTTTCGCCACTTCCTCTCCGTCCGTGATCTCCGGTGGATACGAATACCCTGTATATGCGATCTTTTTTGCGTCCAGAAGACGCATAACATTGGTTTTTTCCATACTTTAACCTTATTTTTCTGCGTTTTCCCCCATTATAGCACAGGCATACAAAAAAAGCAATCAGGGCGCGGATCGCGCTGAAACTTTCCGCGCTTCACATCGGGCACGCGCGCGCAACGGAAAACCTTTGCCGAACCTTCGTCTTGCGAAAGCACTGCTTTGCAAAATCTTTGATTGCTCTTTCCGATCGAAAATTTTCGCATTCGAATCTTAATTCAAAAAGGGCACGGGAGGCAAAAAAGCGCGGCGCGGCGCACCTCTTAAAGAGGTCGCCGCGCCGCGCCGATTTATTTCGGAGACACCGCTACGCATCCGACAGAATTATTGCCCGTTTTCATGCGAATTATTCGACCGTTACGGATTTTGCAAGATTGCGGGGCTTATCGGGATCGAAACCGCGCAAAAGGCACATTCTGCACGCAAAGTATTGCAAAGGAATGACGGCAAGGATGGGCATGAGTTTTTCGTGGATGACGGGAAGAACACACTTGAAATCGGCGCAGCTTTCCGAAAGCGCACTTACGTTCTGCGAAAACAGAACCGTCCGCGCTCCGCGCGCCTTTGCTTCGGCGAGCGCATTTTCCGTCTTTGCGGCGAGCGCGGAGCAGGTAGACACGGCAAAGACGGGGAATCCCTCTTCGATCAGGGCAAGCGTACCGTGTTTCAATTCGCCCGCCGCATACCCTTCCGCAAACACGTAGGCAATTTCTTTGACTTTGAGCGCACCTTCCGCCGCCGTACGCACATCCAGCCCCCTCCCCAGATAAAACATGCCGCGCGCGTCTTTGAATTTTGCCGCAAGCGCGGACATCTGCGGAAAGCAGGCAAACACTTCTTCCGCCGCCGAAGAAAGGGAAGAACACTGCGAAAACCAATCGGGAAATTCCTGCGTGCGGTAATACTTCATCTGCGCGGCTAAATAATACAGGCAGAGCAGCTGGCAGTTATAGCTTTTGGTCGCGGCAACGGCAATCTCCGGGCCTGCGCGCATCACGATCGTGAAATCGGCGAGCGAAGCGAGCGAGGATTGCGCGATATTTGTTACCGCCAGCACATACGCGCCGCGCTCTTTGGCAAGGCGCGCCGCCTGCAATGTATCCGCCGTTTCGCCGCTCTGCGAAACGGCGACGAGCAGATCGTCTTTGCCGATCAGCGGATCGCGGTAGCGGAACTCCGACGCGGCAAAGCAGAAAACGGGACACCGCACTTCGCTTTCCGCTATGTCGCCGAAAGCCTGCGCGGCGTGCAGGGCGGTACCGCAGGCTACCGCATACACGTGCCCGGCTCCGCGCAAAATGCGCGCGCAAGGCGCAAAGTCTGTGGCTGACAGGCTTTTATACGTATCCGACAGCGCACGCGGGATCTCGGCGATCTCTTTTTCCATGAATGTGCCGGACATGACGGAAGACGAGCGGCTTTCGGGCGGCACGCGCGAAAACTCTTTGCAGATCTCGCTCCCGTTCCCGTCGCAGAAACAGATATTGCCGTCGCGGATGCGGATAAATTCTCCGTCGGAAGCGGGGCAGATAAATTCCGCCGCGCCGCAAAGCGCGGGAACATCGCTGCAAAGGTACAGCGCGTCGGGCGCCGCTCCCGCCACCAACGGACTGCCTTTGCGCACGCCGATGATCTCGCCGGGATCATCGCTGCAGAGCACCGCCAAAGCATACGAACCTTCCAGCCTTTCGCACGCCTTCACGACTGCCTCAAAAAAGTCGCCGCGGTACGCCTTCGCGATGAGTTTTACAATCACTTCGCTGTCCGTTTCCGACAGGAATGTTTCGCCCTGCTCCAAAAGCTCGCCCTTGAGCGCGCGAAAATTTTCTACGATCCCGTTATGTACCAGTGCAAATTTTCCGCTGACATGCGGATGCGCATTCGCGTCCGAAGGCTTTCCGTGCGTTGCCCACCGCGTATGCCCGATGCCCGTCTCTCCCGGCAGAGGTTTCCCCTTCAGATTGCTCACATATCCTTTTTTCTTGCGCACGTTCAGCGTTTTTGACGACGAAAGCATGGCGATGCCCGCCGAATCATAGCCGCGGTATTCCAGTCCCGAGAGTGCCGAAAGAATTTTTTCGTAACAATTTTCCTTGGAAACACAACCCACGATGCCGCACATATCACACCCCCGTCCGCACGATCGTGCGGCGTACGCTCTCGGCCGCGTTCTTTGCGGCCGAGAGCGTTTCCGCTTCCGCAAAAATACGGATCACGGGCTCCGTTCCCGACGCGCGCACCACCAGCCGATCCACCTTTTCGCTTTCCTGCGCAATGCTCGCCCGTACCTCTTCGTTGCCCAGTACGCGCACTTTGTCTGCCACCCGCACGCTCACGTTGTACTGCGGCAGAAGCTGTACGTTTGCAAGTTCCGATAACGGCGTTTTTGCGATCAGTTCCGCCAATTTTACCGACGTCAAAATCCCGTCGCCCGTTGTGGAATACTCCGACAGGATAATATGTCCCGACTGCTCCCCGCCGATCACCGCGCCGCTCTTCCGCATATACTCCGCCACATACTTATCCCCGATATCCGTCCGCGCAAGCCGTATTCCCCTTTCGCTCAGATACCGTTCCGCGCCCGTGTTCGTATGCGACGTCCCCACGGCAAGCCCGCCCGTCAGACGACCGCGGCGTTTAAGCTCCGTCGCCAGAATACACAGCACCGTATCCCCGTCCGCGATCTTTCCGCGCGCGTCCGCCGCGATCAGGCGGTCCGCATCCCCGTCATAGCAGAACCCTGCGTCCGCACCCGTTTCCGCGACCGCTCGGCACATCCCTTCTGGATGCAATGCCCCGCAATGTTCGTTCACGCGGCGCCCGTCCCTTCCGCAGTTCAACGGGATCACCTTCGCGCCCAGTTTGCGGAATACCCGCGGCGCAAAACCTCCCGCCGCGCCGTTTGCGCAGTCCAGAACGAACGTCTTGCCTTCCAAAGATGTTTCACAGCAATGCGCCAGATAATCCGTATAATCTTCGCGGCGGGGAAGCGGTTTCACCCTGCCGCAATGCAGCGCCGACGCGAACGCGTACTCCTCAAACCAGTGTTCCGCCCGCTCCTCCTGCTTTTCCCCCAATTTGCAGCCCGCGGCGTCGAAAACTTTCAGGCCGTTGAACTCGGGCGGATTGTGCGACGCGCTGATCACGACGCCGAAATCCGCATTTTCCTTGCGCACAAAGTACGCCACCGCCGCCGTCGGCAGAACGCCGCCCGCCAGAACTTCTCCGCCGCCCGCCGTGACCCCCGCCGACAACGCCAGCGCCAGCATATCCGACGACGTGCGCGTATCCTGCCCGACAACCACGCGCGCTTTACTTTTTAAGCGGCACAAAGAATTCCCCAGCGCAAACGCCGTGCGCGCCGTCAGCTCTTCCCCCGCCACGCCGCGGATCCCGTCCGTACCGAAATATTTACTCATTCCGCCTCCCTTTTTCGGCTCTTGCTTTCCTGCCGCACCCTGCCGATCACGAACGCTCCCGCCGGGACATCTTCCGTTACCGTCGTGCCCGCCGCGATAAAACAACCGTCCCCCAATTTTACGGGCGCAACGAGATTTACGTTGCTCCCGATAAAACAGTGATCCCCGACGACCGTGCGGTGCTTGCTCTTTCCGTCATAATTGCAGAATACCACCCCGCACCCGAGATTGCAGTTTTTCCCGATATCCGCATCTCCCACATAGGTAAGGTGCCCGATCTTCGTCCCGTCGCCTATGTTTGCGTTCTTGATCTCCACAAAGTTTCCGATCCTGCAATTTTTCCCCACGACCGCCCCCGGCCGCAGGTGCGCAAACGGCCCGATGCGGCTGTTTTCCCCCACGTACGCGCCTTTTAAAACGCTCGCCGTCAGCTCACAGCCCGCGTCGGCCTGTGAATCTTCCAGTATGTTGTTCGGATACAGAACCGCACCCGCCCCGACACGGCTTTCGCCCAAAATAGCATTGTTCGGGAAAATAACAGCCCCTTTCCCCACCGCGGCCCGCTCGGAAAGCGTTACCGTCGCGGGAGATATGATCCGATAGTCTGCCATCCTCTTCTCCTTGAAAATGAAAATCATTCCATACTATGCGGCGGCGCAAAAAGTCGTGCTTTTTGCGCCGCCGCCACATACAAAGAGAGTTTTTCTCTTCCATTTTTCACCGCGGCAACAAGCGCACGCATAAAAAGGAGAAAAACTTTACAAATTCCCGCCGAAATGCTATACTTTTGCCATGCAGAACCTTATCTTTATCAACGGGACGATGGGAGTCGGGAAATCCGCCGTCTGCCGCGAACTGAAAAAACTTTTGCCGCATAATGTATTTTTGGAGGGCGATCATTGTTGGGACATGACGCCCTTTACCGTCAATGAAACTACCTGCCGCATGGTGCTCGGCAATATCTGCGCCCTTTTGAACGGTTTTTTAAAGAGCGGAATATTTGAAAATATTCTCTTTTGCTGGGTCATGCACGAGCGCGGCATAATCGATGAAATTCTTTCGAGCCTTTCGGGAGATTTCCGCTTTCACCTGATTACCCTGACTTGCTCCGAGAAAGAGCTTTTGCGGCGCTTGCACGGCGATATCGCCGCAGGACTTCGCGATCAAGGAGTCATCGCGCGCAGTCTTGAACGCGCCGCGCACTATAAAAACATGAATTCCGTCCGCATAGACACGACAAACCTGTCCCCTTTGTCGGCGGCGGAAAGAATTTTTTCACTCCTTTAAAAACACCGCGACAATCTTTTATAACTTCCATCATTGCAGTCATTCCGTCGGCGCAAAAGCATTTGCGCCGACGGAATGAAGCAAAAACAACAGGCGATACAATACCTGTTGTGCGACGAAATTAAACAAAAGCGGCAGGCGGCGCAATTATTTGCGCCGCCTGCCCCTTTGTTATTTGACTGTATGAGACCGATAAACCGCACGGCTCACGCGACACTTTGTCAGACCGATAAACCGCACGATTTACGCGATATTGCAGAAAAATTATTTCTTTTCCGACAACGGAAGTCCGAACGGCTTATGCTTGGAAAGCCTGTAAATCAGCACGGAGAAGACGACGGCAAGGATCGGGAAAATCGCACAGCATAAAATTCCCGCTTTCATGCCGAGCTGTTCCGCCGTCCAGCCGAGTCCCGCCGCAAAATCCGCAGCCGCGGGGCTTGCGATCACCGCATCCGCGATCAGGCCCGTGATCTGCGGCCCGACCGAAGCGCCCAAATCGCCGCCCGCCGCCATCAGCGCAAAGACCGCCACGTTCGCATTCGGGAAATGATCGGTCACCGCGATCAGGCTTCCCGGCCAGAGCATGGAAACACAGAGCCCCGTCAGTCCGCACGCGATGAGTCCTATAATGGGTATGGGCGTGAGCGCCGCCGCCAGATAACAGACAGCCGCCCCCGCCGAACCGAAAATCAATACTTTATAAATGCGCTTACCGAATGCGCCGTAAAGACTCCGCCCCAGTCCGAGCATGAGCGCGAACATCGCCACGCCGAAAATATCGCCCCAGATCTTTTCAAGACCCAACGCCTGTTCCAGATACCCCGACGCCCATTGCGACATCGTACATTCGCTCGCGCCGCCGAAAAAGATACACAAAATACACAAAACGAGCGGTTTGCTGGAAAAAAGCCCGACCGCGCCCGACGTCTTTTCGGGCGTCTGCATGGGCGGGATCTTTGCGAGAAAGAACAACACCGCCGCAACGGCGGGGACGATACCCCAGCCTAAGACCAGCCAATGCCAGTTTTCTCTTCCGATCGCAAGCAACACCCCGCTGCTCACCAGTACGACCCCCACGACGCCCCACGCATACACCGAGTGCAATCGGCTCATGGCGCGTTCGGGATCGGGCGACGGGATCGCCGCAATGATCGGACTGATCAGCACTTCCGAAAGTCCGCCCGACGCCGCAAATACGATCGTTCCCAACGCCAGTCCCGCATACGCGTACTGCGGAAACAAGAACGGCAAAACGGCAAACAATACAATGCCCGCTACGGTGAGAAGCGGCGTCAGCCGCACGGTCAGCGCTATATTGAATTTGTGCGAAAAAAAGGAAAACAGCAGATCGATGCCCAGTTGCGTACAAAAATTGATCAGCACCAGCAACCCGAGCAGGCTGTAAGAGATTCCGTATTCACTGTAAAAAGTGGAAAAAAGAAGGGGCGAGATCGTCGCAACGACCGCCATCGCCACGTTGATCGTATATGCCGCCGCCTTCGTTATTCTGTATTCTGACATCATTTTATTTTTTCAGATTCTCTCGTGTTTGACCCCTGCCGCCGCACGGCCGCCGTGCGGCGGCAGGGATTTAATTTCAGTTCTCAACACATTCCAGGCAAGCGACGCGCGCGGACAGGCTCACCCCGTAACAGAACGGACGGACGGCAAACCCGTTGTCCGAAAGTTCGATCTTTTCACCGCTGTCCAGCCAGTATGCGCGGCGCACCTTGATCGTTTTTCCGAGCTTTACTTCTTTCTTTTCCGTCAGCATCGCCACATTCGGATCCGCGCTCATCGGTACGTTTTTGACGACGATGTACAGTTTGTTTTTGTCCGACATGGCAACCCCGCCTTCACAGGGAATGTCCGCCTTGCGCACGTCGAACAGGAAATTCTTATTGGCACGGATAAATTTCCCGATCTCTTTTAAAAGCGCCTTGTCCGTCGGATTGACGGCGCCGTTGCCCATAAGCCCCGTATTGAGAAGGAAATTGCAGTTGCAGGCGCGGCAATCCACCAGGTTTTCGATGAGTTCGCCCACCGATTTATAATTGCAATCCTGCTTCGCATAGCCCCAATGATCGTTCAGAACCTGACACATTTCTCCCGCACGCGGCTTGTCCGAACAATCCACGAACCGCGGCTTGCCCCGCTCGAACGTTACACTGTCCAGTTCGGGATGCCCCACTTTTCCAAGCTCCGACAATCCCGTATTGTTGATGATCATCGCCTCCGGCTGGTACTTGCGGATCGTCGCATACAGCCGATCTTCCTGCCAGTCCGCATTCGGTTTGTCCCACATTCCGTCAAACCAAAGCCCGCCGATCTTTCCGTAGTTTTTGCACAATATTTCCACGCTTTCGATCAGATAATCCAGATACTTCGGAAAATTCTCCTTATAATCGGGATTGTGCCAATCCAAAAGGGTATGATAAAAGAACGGCACCAGCCCTTCCGCACGGCATGCGTCCGTAAATTCGCGGATCAGATCCCTCCCGCACGCCGCGTGCGGCGCGTCAAACGCGCTCAGCCCGCACGTATCGTACAGCGAAAAACCGTCGTGATGCCGCGTCGTGAGCGTTATGTACCGCGCCCCCGAGGCTTTTGCCGTCTTTGCAAGCTCGCTCGCCCAGCCCTTCCGTATCTTAAAGCGCGACGGGAGCGCTTCGTATTTCGCCACATCCAGTTTCGGATCCATCGTGCGGATCCATTCTCCTCTGCCCAACACGCTGTACAGTCCGAAATGCACAAAAATTCCGTATCCGAGCTTTTTGAACCGCTCGATATAACTAAATTTCTCCTCCATTTTCCTGTTCCCTCTCCATTTTTATTTTCTGGTTTTTGCAAAAAGTTCTTTATTTTTGTGCCATCGCTAAATTCATACCCGTAATGAATGCGCGTTCATTGCATTCGCTCAGCAGAGCTTTCCCGACAAATTTTTCGTGCAGGCAGTTGATGATGCTCTTTTGCCGCACCGCACCCGTCGCCGCAACCAGCACGCCCAGCGCGATCATGTTCGCCGTGCGGATATCGCCCGCTTCCAGCGCGAGGTCGTTGAGCGGCACGTCGTAAATTTTGACGTCGCTGCGCCCCGCATAAGAATCGGAAAGGGATCCGTTAACAATGATGATCCCGCCGCTCTTCACCCGCGGCGCAAACTTATGAAAACTCGGCGCATTCAGCGCAATGAGCACGTCGGGAACGCTGCACAGGGGAGAAGCGATCTCTTCATCCGAAAGAATCACCGAACAATTCGCGGTGCCGCCGCGCATTTCCGGCCCGTACGCCGGCAGATAGGAAACTTCCTTCCCTTCATGCAGTCCGCTTTCCGCCAGAAAACGCCCCGCACTCAGAACACCCTGGCCGCCCTGGCCTGCCAAAAGAATCCGTATCATTCCTTCCCCTCCGATTTGTCCCTGTATACGCCCAACGGGAAAGTTTTCGTACATTCCTCGCCCATAAAGCGCAGCGCGTCCACCGGGCGCATATGCCAGTTGGTCGGACAGGACACCAACACTTCGATAAACGTGTATCCCCTGCCCTCCGACTGAAATTTCAGCGCTTTCTTGATCGCTTTCTTCGCCGCAAGCACGTGTTTTACGTCGTGCGTGGACACGCGCTCGATATAATACGGCGCGTCCAGCGTCGCAAGAAGCTCGCAGACGCGGATCGGGTACCCGTTCACTTTCGGGTCGCGCCCGTTCTGACAGGTCGTCGCTTTCTGGCCGATCAGCGTTGTGGGCGCCATCTGTCCGCCCGTCATGCCGTAAATGCTGTTGTTGATGAATATGATCGTGATGTTTTCGCCCCGCGCCGCAGCATGCACCGTTTCCGCCATGCCGATGGACGCAAGGTCGCCGTCGCCCTGGTATACGAACACCGTCGAATCGGGCAGGCAGCGCTTGATCCCCGTCGCGACCGCGGGCGCCCTGCCGTGCGCCGCTTCCTGCATATCGCAATTAAAATAATCGTACGCAAACACCGCGCAGCCCACCGGCGCGATCCCGATACATTTGTCCTGCAAACCAAGCTCTTCGATACTCTCCGCCACCAGCCGATGCACGATCCCGTGCGTACAGCCGGGACAATAATGCATATGCGCGTCCGTCAGCATCTTCGTCTTTTCAAATACTTTCATGCCTTCACCGCCTTTTCCAGGGCGTCTTTCGCCGCCTTGACGATCTCGCTTTCTTCGGGTACGTTTCCGCCCGTACGCCCGTAAAAATATACGGGCTTCTTCCCGTTCACCGCCAGGCGCACGTCTTCCACCATCTGCCCCAGCGACAGCTCCACCGACAAAAATGCTTTCGTCTGCGGACGGGACGCACAGCGCTCATACGCATTGTCGGGGAACGGGTACAGCGTGATCGGTCGGATACATCCCGCCTTGATCCCCTGTTTGCGCAATTCGTTCACCGCGCTCTTTACGATCCGCGCGACCGTTCCGTATGCCGTAAGAACGATCTCGGCATCTTCCGTCCTATATTCCGCGAACAAGCGCTCTTTGGCGTAAATTTCGTCATACGTCTTCTGCAATTCGTTGACATGCGGTTCCAGTTCTTCCGGTTTTATGATCAGAGAATTTAAAATCCTGCGGTCTTTTCCAAAATGCCCGCTCGTCGCCCACGGCTTTTCGGGAATATCCGAAAGACTGCGCATCGGCGGAAGTTCCACCGGCTCCATCAGCTGGCCGATCATGCCGTCCGCAAGGATCATCGCGGGAACGCGGTAATGATCGGACAGATCAAAGGCGCGGTAGGTCAGATCGCACGCTTCCTGTACCGAACAGGGCGCCAGCACGATCAGATGATAATCGCCGTGACCGCCGCCTTTGGTCGCCTGAAAATAATCGCCCTGCGCCGGAAGGATACCGCCCAGCCCCGGCCCCGCACGCATGATGTTCACCACCACGCAAGGGATCCGCGCACAGGCAATGTACGAAATGCCTTCCTGCTTCAGACTCACGCCCGGACTGGACGAACTCGTCATCGCGCGCACGCCAGCCCCCGCCGCGCCGTATACCATATTGATCGCCGCGATCTCCGATTCCGCCTGTACAAATGTTCCGCCGATCTGCGGCATTTTCACCGACATATATTCCGGAACTTCGTTCTGCGGCGTGATCGGATACCCGAAAAACGCGCGGCATCCGTTGCGGATCGCTCCTTCGCAGATCGCTTCCGTTCCGTGCAATAAAATTTTTGACATAATCTGTTCCTCTTTTCTCGGAAATTTCAAGCCGCCGCCGCGATCACTTTTCGACCGTGATCGCACAGTCCGGACACATGATCGCACAGAACGTACACCCGATACAGTTCTGCGGATTCACCGCCTCCGCCACAAAATAACCCGCCGAATTCATGCGATGCTCGCTCAGCGATATCACCTTCTTCGGACAGGCATCCGCACACAGCCCGCATCCTTTGCATACCTTTTCATCGATCGTGATCTTCGCCATTCTTTACACCTTCCCGTTCATAATAAAACATATACTGCTGAAAATACCCGCTGTCTTCCCCGTATTTTTTCTCCAGTTCCTGCGCGATCTTTTCGCGGTTCTTTTCCCTTCCGCCCAGCCGCTCCCGATACACCCGCTCCGTCCATACGTCCACGGGAAAAGCGTCCGTTCTGTGAAATCCGAACAGCAAGATGCAGTCCGCAACTTTCCGCCCAATACCGCGCATCTTCAAAAGCCTTTCCCGAAGTTCCCCCGTTTCCAGCTTTGAAAGCTCCGCCGTGCCCCTTTGCGCAAGTTCCCGCGCCGCCGCCGCTATGTATTCCGCACGGTATCCGAACCCCTGCTTTTTGTAAAACTCCGCTTCCTGCTCCGCCAGCTTCTGCACCGAAGGAAATGCTCTGTATTCCCTGCCGAAAAATTCTTTTCTCTCGCCAAGGGCCGCACCCAGCTTTGCAATCATCTGCTTTATGCGCGGTATGTTGTTGTTCTGCGACAAAAGAAAGGTTACGATCATTTCTTCCGCGTCCTGGTTGAGTATACGGATCCCTTTCCCGTACCGCGCCGCGTCGCAAAGATATCCGCTCCCAGCCCGCTCCGCCCGCGAAACGATCTGAGAATAGTCGCGCGATAAATCAAAATAGTCCGAATAGTATTCCGCATCCTCCGCCTTGCAGGCGATCTTTACAGTCCTTTCCGTCTCCGCGATGCGGCATGCGCGCACTCCCGCACAGACAAAATACCCGCCGCCGTCCCATTCATAACGAAACGTCTGCCCGCATTCCAGCGTCGCCCGCGGCGAAAAATATTCCTTCCCGATCTCCAGTTCTTTTATCGTATCCATAAAAAACAGTATATTTTACATTATAACACACTCTTATTTAAAAATCAATTTTTTTAAATCACTCCCCGCTCTCCCGCCCCCTTGCCAAACTTTTCTTCCGTCCGTTGCCTAAAGCATCTTTCCCTTCGCTTACTTTTTTCTTTCTTCGATTTTTACGTAAAACATTTTCGGGATAAGGCGCGATCGGGATAAATTCCGCGCGGATTTTCGGATTTTTCCGTGAAAAACAGAAAAATCTCTTCCATTTTGCGCTTTTCAGAAAGATTTGCACCATTTTGTTCACAAAATGTTTGCCAAAACCGCAAAATGTGTGTATGATAATGGGGCAATGAGTTTCAAAACAAAGATAAAAAAATCGAGATTCGTTCTCAGCTGTATATTTCTCTGCGGATACGCGCTGTATACGGTGTATGCCGTCTATTACTACCGCACCATCGGCAACGCCCTGAGCATCGTCCTGCTGTGCCTGATCGCCGTGGCTTTGGCGCTGTCCGTATTCGTCACGGTCGTGAGCTACCGCATCAACCTCATGGACAAGCCCCGCCCTGCCCTTTTGCGGTTCGTGAAAATGACAAAATACGCCGCACAATTGACCTGTTCGCTCGTATCGCTCGGCTTCGTGCTCTCCGCCGTCCAGAACTTCAACCCTTTCTCGCTGATCATGGCGGTCATTTCCATTCCGTTTCTGATCTGGAGCATTTTCGTAAACGTCCTCGCCGAATATTTCGAACGTAAATTTGCGCGCGGATTCGGCAAAAAAACTTATATCAGCGAAACTCCCAAAGATCCCGACGGCAACCCCGTCGACCTCAGCCGCACGATCGCGCAGTACGACGGTCTCGAAAAAATCAAAAAAATGCAAAAACAGGCCGAAAAACGCAGCCATCGGCGCGAAAATTAATTTTTTTCGCCATAAATAATCCTTTGCGGCGTATGTTGTTTTAATTTCCCCTACTTTTAATTTTATTTGCCGTTTTGGGCACTGTTTGTGCGGACCCGACGTTGTAAATGCGCCCTTGCAACGTTTGTTGTTTTTTCAATTCCGCACTTTTAATTTGCCGTATCGGGCACTGTTTGTGATGATTCAACCCTGTTTTTAATTCCGAAAGCCCGTCGGCGCAAAATTATTTGCGCCGACGGGCTTTTTTCTATTACGCAAAAAAATTCTCAATTTTGCCGCTGTTTTAAGGCAAATCCGTGCAAAAAGTACCGTTTTTTATCTTTTCCACCCTGTGAGCGTAAAAAAACACATTCCGGATTTTTTCACAAACATCTTGACAAGCGGGAAATTTGAATATACAATAAACAAAACCGATTGTCGGTCAAATAGGAGGTATCTATGTTTAAAGGTTTGGAAAAGGTGTTCGATATCATCGGCGAGATCCTCGCCGTCGTACTGGTCGTGGTGTTCGCACTCATGATCATCAACGCGAACTTTTCGTTCCTCCCGGACGAAGTTCTCAATGTATTCAAAATCATTCTCAATTACGGATTTCTCGTTCTCTGCGCCGTTGTGGGCCTGGAAGCTATGTCCAAACGCAACTTTATCTTCCAGATCATCTTCCTCGCCATGCTCGCGCTGATCGTGATCTTCCTGTTCTTCCCCGGCACCTATGATAACCTGATCGGGCTGGTCAAATAACCAATACCCCGATCCGAATACGGATCTTGGAATGCGCGTCGGGCTTAAAAAAGCCCGACGCGCCCGCAAAACTTCCGCAAGATCTGCGGGGCGACGGCTTTTGCCGTCGCCCCGCTTTTTTTGTTTTATGAAGCGCGTCTGCGCAAAGATTTGCGCAGACGCGCTTTACAGCTTTACAGGTTTTTGCGGCGCGCCCGATCGTTCGCACACGGGCGGCGGCAAGATGCGCGCGCGCAAAAATTTTGCCCGCGCGCGGTAAAAATCCTGCAGGCGCCCTTTCTGAAAATCAAATGCGCAAAGCATCTTTCTTGGCGATGCCGTTATGCGCCCTTTTCCCCTGCGTCATTCCGCTTTTCCCCTTGCGGGCACGCATTTTCGTCCTCTCTCTCCGTCTCGTTTATCTTGCCTCTCTTTCGGAAAAGCGGCTTGTCGCCCGAGCAAAGCCACGCCCCCGCCGCCATCAATGCCAGCGCGATATAATAGGTATACGGGGGGATTTCGCGGAATATGGCGAGCGACAAAAGCGTACCGATAAACGGAGCGATCGCATAATAGGCGCTTGTCCGCGCGGCGCCGAGAAGCCTTTGGGCATAAACATAAAAGAAAATGCTCAGCCCGTACGCCACAAGCCCGACACCGAGCACGGCGAACACGCTCCAGACATTCGTGACGCGCTCACCGATGCACAGCCCGATCACAATCGAACCCAGCCCCGAAAAAATACCTTTCAGAAGAACGATCTGAAGCGGATCTTTGGAAGAAATTTTCCGCGTACAGTTGTTTTCCAGCCCCCAGCAGACACAGGCGAGCAGTACAAACAGCGAACCGTAAGAAAATTGAAGCCGCGAAAAGTCGGACACGGACAGCAACGCGCAGGACAGCACGACAAAAGCGATGCCCGCCCAGAGCCGCAGGCTGATCTTTTCTTTGAAAACTGCCAGCGCGATGAGCGCTGTCGCCACGATCTCGAAATTGTTCAAAAGCGAAACGTTTGCCGCGCTCTCACTGCGAAGCCCGAGCAAAAGACAGATGGGCGCCGCGATATCCAGAAGTATCATTGCGATCGTGTACGGCAATTCTTTCGCCGTCAGCTTTGCCTCCTTCTTTTCCGAACCGCGCGCCTTGCGAACCAGCGCTGCCGCGCCCATCCCCAGCCCCGCGCCGATGTACAGAAATCCCGCCATCAGCGTCGAAGGCATAAAATTCAGCAAGATCTTGGAGAGCGGTGAATTGACCGCGTACAGCGCCGCCGCCAATACCGCAAAAAATATTCCCCTCCCGATCGTTTTTTCCATATTCCCGCGCCTATAGTCCCCTCTTTTGCGTTTTCCCCATTATAACCCTTTTCCCGTTAAAAATCAATCGTACGCGCACGTACGCGCACGTTCGCGCCCGTTATGACGCGCTTGTCCGTACAAAGCATTGTATTTACGGCAGGCGCCGCGCTTCCGCATACCAAACGCAAAAGACACGAAATTCCGCACGCATTCTATTTTTTAAACTTGTCCCCGCCTCAAAGATCATGCGGCAAACCGATCCTCAAAAGCGTCTTTGTGCGCCACGCCTGTTTTCAAGAAAAAAAATAAAAGGCAAAAGCGCGGCGAGCGGCTTTTGCCTTTTTAAAAATGATGATCCCGCGATCGGCGCGTTCGCCATAGGAACTGCGTTTCTCCGCAATACGGGACTTTTATTTTTTCAGATCGTCTATGATCGAGCGGATCAGTTCTTCCGTTTCCGCCTGTACACGCGCCTGTGCGCCCGCCGACGTTGTTCCCGCACGCAGGTTGCGCACGCGTTCGCCGTTCGCATAGACGAAGATCCGCAAGAATGCCGCCGCAACGACCAGCAATGCCAGCGCCGCCACCGCACACACGATGCAGGGGATGAGAATGCTGGCATTCGGAACGCTCCGCACAAAGGGCGCCAACGCCAATGCCGCCGCCGCAAACACCGCAAACAGTACCGTAAAGAGAATAAACTTATTTCTCGCACTGCGGAACGCGCTCTGTACGGCCTGCCGCGACTCTTCGCGCTCGCGCTCGTCCTCACGGTTCAAACGCTCGCTCTCCGCCGCGCACTCTGCCGCCTTTTCTTCCAGCCTCGGCACGTACTTTTCCGCCAGCTGCGCCCTGTCTTCCGCTTCCATGCGGCGGAATGCCTTGTCGTACGCCTGTTCGCAGTCATAAATTCCCGAAAAATCCGTAAAATCTTTCGTCTGCACCTTCACGACCCCGAACCAGCTGTGCCAGTCCGCGCCGTACAGTGCCGCACTGTCCAGATACTTTTCGCCTGCCCCGTCCAGATCGCCTTCCGCAAACAGCTTTTCCGCTTCTTCGTACATCGCCTGCGCGCGCGCTTTGCGCGTTTCACGCTGTTTCTCCCGCTCCAGACTGCGGCGCGCCAGCGCATTGTCCGCTTCCGTACCGTCATCCTCGCCGCCGAATCCTTCAAAGTCCGGGATCTCGATCACGATGTCGCTCTCTTCCTGCGTGTTTCCCGCCCCGAGCACTGCCTTCGTCTTTTTCAGTTTGATCTTGCCGTCATCGTCCAGTTCAAGATTTCTCTCTTCCATCTTCCGCTCCTGTCTTCAGATTCCCTGTTTCCGCCTCTTCCAATTCTTCTTCGCTTAAGAAAAACGGATTCCTTGCCCCCGTCCGCCGCTTTTTCGGATCGACCGTATGCACGACGCGCACGGGAATTTTTCCCTTATACCTGCTCTTCGCCCAGCGGCACATCTCTTCGCTCTCAAACAGCGCATACACCGCGCTGCCCGAACCCGTCACCGCATACGCCGACGGAGAAAATGACGCCGCCGCCCTGAGCGCTTCCGCCGTATCACCGTTCAGCGCCGCAGCCGCCTTCCCCAACGCATTGTAAACATTGGCCGCGACTCCGCCAAAATCGCCTTCCTGCAGCGCCCGCGCAAGGCGCGCACTGTCGGCGCGCAGCGGATCCGGCATGCCGTCATACCGTTCAAAACAGCGGGGCGTCGATACGCCTGTTTTCGGCATGAACAGCAAAAACCATAGCTGCCGTTCTCCTCGGAGCGGCTCTACCCTGTCGCCCCGCCCGAAAATTCGGGCAAAGCCACCGCTCAGCATGTATCCCGTATCGCTCCCCGCTTCGTCCGCCAACGCTTTCAGTCCTGCCGCGTTGTCTACCTTGTACAGCTTCGCCAGAACGTTTAAAACGCCCGCCGCATCCGCCGACGATCCGCCCAGCCCGGCTCCGATCGGGATATCTTTGTAGATCTCGATATCCGCGCCGTTCGTCTGAAACTGCGCCACGAACCGCTCCGCCGCCCTGACCGCGTTGTTCTTCTCCGGCGGAATGCGCTCGCTCCCTTTCCCGTGCATATACACGTTCACAAGTTTATCCCGCCGCGGTTTTGCGCAGACCGTATCGTAAATGTTTATGCTCGCCACCACGCTGTCCAGCATATGGTAACCGCCCGAAACACCCGTTACGTTCAGCGACAGGTTCAGTTTGGCATAACTCTTCACTTTCGCCGCAAACATATCCCGCCTCGCGCTCATATTCGCTTCATTATAACATATTTTGTGCTTTTCTGTAAACAGCTGAACGGGATTTTCTCGGAATTTACACATACATTTTACAATTGCCGCTCAAAGCCTCGGATTTTTTGATGATTTTAGTCAGTTATGCCCCTTTCTTTTTCTTTTCAAACGGATTTTCGGCGATGCGCAAAAGGGTCTGCCTCAGGCAGACCCTTTTGCGCAGAAATTCTGCGCGGTACGGTATTTTTGTACCTTCTGTATTCAGATCACATTTTCCTTTTTGCGGTAGACGAGGATGCGTTCGCCGCCCGAAAGCGGGAAAGAAAGCCCCGGATTGGCAGACTGCACCTGTTCGGGCGTCTTGCCGAGTTTTTTTGCCGTTTCCCAGAGCGTATCGCCCGCCGCGGGTACGTATACGCTGACCGCGCACTCGTTTTCCGGCTCTGCGTCCTTGCAGATAAATTCGGATACGTATGTGTATTTTTCGCCCGACAAGAGGGTCACGTACAGTTTCAGAGCACCTTCCGCTTCCAGTTCTCCCTCTTTTTTCTGGCGTACGGACACGCCGCAGCAGAGCGCGGATATGCGCGCCGTATCGCCCGCACGGGCGCGGTCACAGCGCACGGGGAACGCAAAGGGCAGACTGACGGGAACGGTACGCTCCGCGCCTTCCGCGTCTTTGTAGAACACGAGCGCCGACAGCACCCCTTCCGCCATGATCTCGCCTTCCGATACGGTCGCGCCGATCTGTGCGTTGCAAAGCGCGGCCGACTGCAAAATGCAGGAGAAATCCACTTCTCCGCCGATCGCCGCCGTACCGCTTACGCGTTCCGCGGCCGTAAAGGCGCACACCGCTTCCTCCGATCCCATCTCGCTCCGTTTCAGTTCGTACGAATACCCGGGCGCAAATGCGTCCGCCGCCATCAGCACCTCTTCGCGGCGGCTGACCGTGCCGCGGATCTCCAGCTCGATCTGCGCCAGGATCCGACAGCGGTTTTTCTCTTCGTCGCAGGAACAGGAGATCTGTATGGACGATATGTTCACCCGCGCACGGCAGGACATCCCCGCCGATGCCTCATCGCAGGCGATCTCCGCACGGAACGGGATCAGCCGCTCGTACGATACCGGCTCGTTTTCCCCTTCCCGCTTTGCAAATATTCCCAGATTCACTTCGCCCGATACGTCCAGGCTTCCCGCCGAACAGCTCACCCGCGTCAGGCAGACCTGTTCGCTGTGCAACAGGACGTCTCCGACATAATCGGTATCAAATTCTTCTTCCAGCGCCGCCGTACCGCTGCAGGTACACTCTTTCTGGATCCGCACGGGACGGAAATCACACACGATCCCTTCCCCGCCCGCCAGATATTGCAGCTGTACGGGTACGTTCAGACGGATCGTCGCCGTCACGATCGCAGACAAGATCACCGACCTGCCTTCGTACCGCACGTCCGTCTTTTCCACGATCAGTTCGACATCCGCCGTCTGCGCAGGCGCCGCCGACGCACAGTTCGCTTTGTGCGAAAACTCCGCGCCCCGCTCCGCTCCGATCAGCGTTCCGTCCGGCGCCGCCGCTACGATCGAAAAATACAGCTTCCCGCCATAGCGTATCTCGCCCGATAATACTTCCGCTCCGCTGAGTTGCACCCGCGGACTTACCGCCAGGATCCTGTTCTCCGACCAGTCGGATAACCTGCATTCCACGATCGACTGCGCACGCACTTCCTCGCCGCGCTGCGTACAGCCGTATTTTTCATAAACCGGTGTCAAGGACATTTTTGCTTTTACCTCCGAATTGTTCAGTGTATTGTATGCCGCCTCTTTCCCGTTTATGCCTGCTTTTTCCGCGCGAATCCGCTCGATTTTGCCCGAATACGTATTTTTTTGCCCGTTCGGGGCAATAATCACCTCGGCAAGAATGCACGCGTTTGCCGCGCCTTTTTACCCCCATAAGGAGATTAACATGATCAGATCACCCCAAAACCTCGCGCTCATCAAACAGGAAATACAAAAATTCTACGAAAAAGAAGTGCGCGTTCACATCAACCTCGGCAGAAACAAACACGCCGACTTTATAGGCACCCTCTCCGGCGTTTATCCCGCCCTGTTTACCGTTTCCCCCCACGATAAAAATTACCGCGGGAAAACCGCCTGGTCGTACGCCGAAATACTCTGCGGCAACGTCCGCATCCGCCCCAACGAAAAACCGCGGAAACATTCCTCCGACCTCGCCTGATCTCCGCCCCCCTCGCATCCTCTCCCCGATGCCATCGCCCTGCCTGTCGCCCCGAAGAAGCCCGAATGCCCCGAACGGCGGCAAGCACGGCTCCGCGCGCGGCGCGAAATGCCGCATGCGCCGCAGACAAAGACGACCGTCCAATTTGCGGCGCATGCGGCTTCATACAAAAAAAGCAGAGAGCGGACGCCGCTTTAGCGGCGTCCGCTCTCTGTTGATTATTTCTGCGCAGGATCGGTTTATCCCGCGATCAATTCCTTAAAAATCGGCGTCCTCGTCCTCATCATCCTCATCGTCATCGTCTTCATCGTCGTCATCGTCCAGCGAGTCAAAATCGGCGGCAGGATCATAATCGAGGTCATCCAAAGGCGCTTCTTCCGTCGTGGAGGATTCTTCTTCCACATAATCGTCGGCAAAGTCGTCCTCGAAATCGTCGGTAAAGTCGTCGCCCAGGTCGATGCCTTCCCCTTCCAGTTCGAGATCGCTTTCGTCTTCGTCCAGATAATTGCGCCATTCCTCGTCCTTTTCGGGATCGATGTCTTCCTCCTCTTCATACTCCGCATTCTTCTTGCACTCGTCGCACATCTTTTCGCCCGGCCGCATGAAGTTTTCGCCGCAGACGGGACAAAGTTCTGTCTTTTCGCTGTCTTCGTCGTCGTCCAGATCGGCAAATTTCAGTTTCCCGCCCTGCATTTCCGCAAGACAGACGTCGCAATAATCCTTATCCTCTTCGATATAGTTGAGTTCACATCTCGGACATTTTTTATATTTTACCATTCGTTTCCACCTCTGTGCGCTTCGATTGCCGCATCTTTCAGCAATATCCGCCTTCTACAATATATTACCGCGATTGCTGGTATGTGCAGTGCGCAGATTTTTAACCGTCTTTTTGGTCAATTTTTCGGGGACATTATACACATTAATCCGCTGTTTGTAAAGTGTTTTCCGCAATTTTTTATGAACTTTTTGCTATTTTTTGTCAGTTTCTCGCTTTCTTGAAAAAAGACGGGGCTTTTGCCCCGTCTTTTGGTCTTTTTTATGCCTTTTCAGACGTTTTCATCATTCTTCCGTCTTTGTCAGAAGCAGATCCGTCACCAGAGAATCCGCGATCGATTCTTCATCCGTCTCCGTGCGCGCGCCCAAAAGCTCGTAATAATAGCTCTGCACGTTGTACGCCGTTTCACCGTCTTTGAGGTTGTTGAAGTTGAATCCGTGCGCCGCGCCGCATTTTGCAAACGCTTCCATCACGTCCAGTTCTTCCTGCTGGTACTCGTCCTTATGATCCTCTTCATAGACCGTCAGCGTCGAGCCCGTATAGTAATAATACTTCGCCGCATTCGAAGCGTTCGAGAATTTTTCCGAAATGTCCGTGAACGCATCCTGCACTTCCTGGTATTGGTCGTTCAGCTCCGCCAGCGCGTTGTTGTCCGCAGGATCCTTCATCACATACACATAATTGCTTGCATACGATTCCGCATTCGAGAAGAACAGATATCCGTTCAGCGTCTCCGGAACATACCAGCTCGAATTGTAATCGACTTTCAGGTACTGCGTCGCAACAAAGTCGTCGTTGTCCGCCGCCGCGCCTTCAAACAATCTGTAATCGTCTTTCGTTCCGTTGTAACGGATACGCCACAAAGCATTCCCGTTCGTGCCGCTCTTGGAGAAATACAGATAACCGTCTTTCAGGTACTGCAGCGTCGCCCCTTCCTGCCCGCGGGAAAGCACAACGTCCTCCGCGATATACTGCGCACCGCTCCCCACCTTGATACGATGGATCACGTTGTTCGAATCCAGATAAATGTAATACTGCGAATCGTTTTCAAAATAGTACAGCGCCGTTTCCGTTGCCGCGTCCGTCGTCGCCGCCATCGGAAGCAATGCGCTCCCTTCCGGATTCGCAAGATCCGGATTGGACGTCACGCTGTTCCAGCCTTCCTTCACATCCGCATCCGCCAAAGCATATATAAAAGGTGAACTGCTCTGATCCAGACTCGTGATCTTCAGATACACGCGGCCTTCCGTCACCTTCACGATCTCGTACGTATATCCCAGCGCACTCTTGATCGAAAGTCCCGCTTTAAAATCATGGTTGAACGGCGTCACGTCGTATTCCTTACTGCTCCCGATACCGTCCAGAACCAGCGTTCCGAGATTCACATACTCCATCTCGTACCCTTCGTCCCCTTCCTTCTTGGAAGAATCGGTATATCCGTCCGAAAGATCGATCTCGTACGGGCTCTCCGTCGCCGTAACGCTCACCTTGTAAAGCTGATTGTAACTCTCGTTCGACGTGCTCGGATAGGTGTTCCGCTTCGCCACCGCCATCGTATAGTACACCGTTCCGCTCTCTGCATCCGTGTCAAATGCGTAATCCGTATACCCCGATACAAGCACCGTGTTCACGCCCGTATCCGTGTTTACCGAATGGATCTCTTTATTCGTCGTGTCCGCATACAGAAGGTATACCGTCCCGTTTTCCTGTACATAACGGTACGGCGTGCTGTTGTCCGAAAGCTGAACATAATAATCTTTCTTCGTCTCCGATCCGTCCAGCTTCGTGCGCTTGAAATCAAGGTACGAACTCTCGACCTGACCTTCCATGTTCTTGGTCGTGTTCGGCGTCGCATAATACACATAATCGCCGTAAATAAAGACCCCCGACGTGTAATCCTGCGTAATGATCAGCTGCGGCACGACGATCTGCGTATTGCCGTATTCTCCGTTCGCAAGATCTGTCTCCGATATCCGCATCAGCGATCCCTTCACAACATCCCCGAACGTGTTGTCTGCAGAATAATCTTCCGCCCCGTTAATAAAATAATACCAGCTGTCCTTTTTTACTACAAAACCGCCGTTCGATTCCGCCGCATTGTCCGAAGGTTCATACCCGTCCAGCGGTTTTCTGTCCAGCGTTTTGCCGCATCCTGCCAACGTCCCCGCCGAAAGCGCGAGCGCCAGCAACAGCATTAAAAATTTTTTGCCTTTTTTCAGCATAAAAGCGAGACTCCTTGTAGTCTGAAAGTTGAGCGATTTACACCGCCGTCTGCGGTGCCATCCCCTTTTCGGCGTACCTCCGCCGATATACCTTTCTATTATATATCAAATTGCTCGTTTACGCAATTAAAAAGCATAAATTTTTCATGAAAATTTTGCGTAAACTGCGATAAAATAAGCTGTTTTGGAGATTCTTATGGATAAATTCGGTCTTTTTAACCTGCTTTCCGCCCTCGTTTCACCGTCCGCCGACGACGAACGCAAGGACACCGCCCCTTCCGCCGACACACAAAATCAGACCGCAGACCGCGGCGCCGCCCCCGGCTCACCCGCGCCCGTTCCCTCCCAGGGATTTTTTTCGCCAGACGAACGCCTCGCCCGCGCCGCAAGCCTGCTCGAACGCCACGACTCCATCTCCCGCCGCATCGACAAAAAAAACGGAAAATAACCGGCTTTTTCTGCGCCTCGCGGCGCCAACCGATTTTTTACCCTCACGCGGCGATGCGTCGCTCCCGAAACGGTCGGACAAGCCGCGGGATCGCTCCTTTCCCCGCGCGCGGACAAGCAAGTTGCAGGGTCGTCGCTTTTTTTCGCGCGCGGTCAGGAAAGTTGCAGGGTCGCCGCCTTTTTTCCGCGCGCGGTCAGGAAAGTTACAGGGTCGCTCTTTTTTTGCACGCGGTCAGGAAAGTTACAGGGTCGCTCTTTTTTTGCACGCGGTCGGACTTGTTCTTTGCACGATTTTGCCCTTTTTCGCGGCGCGTCTTTGCCGCGGTTTTTTTCAGGCGGTGTCGGGACGGCGTATCCGCCGTCCCGACACCGCCTGTATTCTGAAACAAAACCACGTTCCGCCCTTTTCGCGGCGCAAAATTTGCGCCGCGAAAGCGAAAAAATCCGCCGCGCATACCGCGCGGCGGATAAATTCCGAAAATATGAGCGCACAGCGTCCCCGAAATTATCTCTTGGAGAACTGCGGAGCGCGACGAGCTTTCTTCAAGCCGTACTTCTTTCTTTCCTTTGCTCTCGGGTCACGGGTCAGGAACCCTTCCTTCTTGAGCGCGGGACGAAGTTCGGGCTGCGCCTGGATGAGCGCGCGCGAAATGCCGTGACGGATCGCACCCGCCTGGCCCGTATAACCGCCGCCGCAAACGTTTACGATGATGTCATACGCGCCTTCCGTCTGCGTGAGCACGACGGGCTGTTTTACGATATACTGAAGCGTTCCCTGCGGGAAATAATCTTCCAGGGCGCGATCGTTGATCACGACGCTGCCGCTGCCGCCGGGAATCAGGCGGACACGGGCGATCGCTTTCTTTCTTCTGCCCGTTCCCCAGAACTGCAATTTCTTTTTCAATGTCGGTTTAGCCATTCTCGCACCTCACTAAAATAACTTAAGTTCTTCGGGCTTCTGCGCCTCGTGGTTGTGTTCGCCGTTCTTGTAAACGCGCAGCTTCTTGATCATCTTTCTGCCGAGAGAATTCTTCGGGAGCATTCCGCGTACAGCTTCATAGACCGCAACGTCGCTCTTCTGCTCGAGCATTTTGCGGTAAGAAATCTCTTTCAGTCCCCCGATATAGCCGGTGTGGTATCTGTAGAATTTGTCGTCCAGCTTTTTGCCCGTAAGAAGCACTTTATCGCTGTTGATGACAATTACAAAGTCGCCCGTATCGACGTTGGGAGTAAACGTGGGTTTGTTTTTTCCGCGAAGAACGGCCGCGACCTTCGAAGCAAGTCTTCCGAGCGGTACGCCCGCAGCATCGACAACATACCATTTTCTCTCTACTGTTTGGGCGTTTGCCATGTAGGTCTTCATGATGTTGTTCTCCTTGTCTTGTTTTTATAGTGAATGGAATAGCGTACCATAGACGCCTTCCGTTGTTTACTCAATAAATTTTATCTTATATCCAAAATACTGTCAAGCGGTTTTGATTGCGCTTTTGCGACTTTTTTTAAAAAAAAGTTTTTTTCCGCAGAAAAAGCAGAAAAAATCCGATCCGCCCTTGACAAACGCGCGTTTCGGGTGTATATAATAGAAAAAAAGCGTATTTTTTCAGAATACGCAAAAGGGAGAATCATGATGGAAAATTTCAAAGACCTGCGGATCGTGGATAATTTTTACCAGACTTCCGCCTTTTTCCCGATGCCGACCGTACTTGTCGGCACGGTTTCCGAAAACGGAATGACCAATCTCGGCTCTTATTCCCTGTGCTTTCCGTACTACATAGCGGGGAAAGAACGCTACGCCATGCTGCTTGAATGCCGCAATTCTTCCAATACGGCACAAAACATTCTGCGCAACAAGACGGTATCGCTGAATTTCATACCCGACGATCGGAAATTTTTCCGCGAAGCGGTGCGCCTCGGATTCCCCGGCGACACCACCGAAGAAAAAATGAAAAACTGCCTCTTTCATCTGCAAAAGAGCGAACTTGCGGGTGTACGGCCCCAGCTCGTTTCGGAAGCGTTCCAGGTGTTCGAGTGTACCTGGGACGATTCCCTGGAAGACGCTTACCTCGATCAGGCGGGAAACCTCGAGGGCTACGATCCCCCTTACCGCAATTTCAACGGTATCACCAGCAAGTTCGGCGCGCATTTCATTTTAAAGATCGATAAGATCTACATGAAAGAAAAATATTACGACGCCATTTTAAACGGCGTGAAAGCGGGAAGTTTCCCCAGCGTCCCCGTCGATTACGGCTACCGCGACAGCACCAATTTCTGGTACACAAAATTCCGCCGCCCCATCCCCGAAAAGATCCAGGCCAAGGAAGGCAACATCGATTCCGTCATTTACGCCGCCGAACGCACCGATCCCGACGTCAAATTCACGCGCGAAGCGTGCGCAAAACTCACCAAGATCCCGCGCGTGTTCTTAAAAGCCGCCCTTGCACAGATGGTCGCCATCGCCAAAGAAGAAGGCATCACCGTCATCGACGAAGCCGCCTTGCAGATCATCAACGACAAGCGCCGCACCGACAAAAAGAAAAAATAACTTCTGACCCGTTCTCGGGCGCGCAGCAATCAATGCAACAAATTTTCGCGAGCGAAACAATCAACGCGGCAAATTTTCGCGAGCGCAGCAATCAATGCAACAAATTTTCGCGAGCGAAACAACCAACGCGGCAATTTTCGCGAGCGAAACAATCAACGCGGCAAATTTTCGCGAAAGAAACAACCAACGCGGCAAATTTTCGCGAAAGAAACAACCAACGCGACAAAAAATTATAAAAGCGGCGGACGCAAATGCGTCCGCCGCTTGTCGTTTACCGATACAAGGTTATTTATTAAGGTTTGCTTTCAGGGTTGCAAGCTCATCCGAAAGCTCTTTCGGGAGACGGTCGCCGAACTGTTTGTAGAATTCTTCGATGCCGTCCGCCTCTTTCTTCCAGGTCTCTTTGTCCACGGTCAGGATCTCTTTGAGAGTATCGAGCGTAACGTCCGTGCCCTCGATATTGATGTCTTCCGGCTTCGGAACATAGCCGATCGGCGTTTCCACCGCGTCGACCTTGCCTTCGCAGCGTTTGATGATCCATTCGAGAACGCGCATATTGTCGCCGAATCCCGGCCACAGGAAGTGTCCTTCGTCATCCAGACGGAACCAGTTAACGTTGAAGATCTTCGGCTGATTCTTGACTTTCTTGCCCATGTCGATCCAGTGCTGGAAGTAGTCGCCCATATGATAGCCGCAGAACGGACGCATTGCCATCGGATCGCGGCGCACTACGCCGACCGCACCCGTAGCCGCAGCCGTCGTTTCACTCGCCATGATCGAACCTACGAACACGCCGTTGTCCCAGTTTTTGCTCTGGTATACCAGCGGAGCCGTCTTTGCACGGCGGCCGCCGAATACGATCGCCGACAGAGGAACGCCCTTCGGATTGTCGAACTCCTTGCTGATGCAAGGGCAGTTCTTCGCGGGAGCCGTGAAACGGCTGTTCGGATGCGCGCCCTTCACGCCCGCAGCTTTCGCCGCGTCGTCCCAAGGGTTGCCCTTCCAGTCGATCGCGTTCTTGGGCGGATTCTTGTCAAGGCCTTCCCACCATACCGTGTTGTTGTCCAGATTATGCACAACGTTCGTGAAAATCGTGCCTTTCTGCGTGGTATGCAGAGCGTTCGGGTTGGATTTTTCGTTCGTGCCGGGCGCTACGCCGAAGAATCCGTTTTCAGGGTTCATCGCCCACAGTCTGCCGTCCGCACCGACGCGGATCCAGGCGATATCGTCGCCCACGCACCAGATCTTATAGCCCTTTTTGCGATAGCTTTCGGGCGGGATCAGCATGGCGAGGTTGGTCTTGCCGCATGCCGAAGGGAATGCCGCCGCAATGTATTTTACGTCGCCGTCCGGCTTTTCAAAGCCCAGAATCAGCATATGCTCAGCCATCCAGCCCTCGTTTTTGCCGAGGTAGGAAGCAATACGCAGTGCAAAGCATTTTTTACCGAGAAGCACGTTCCCGCCGTAACCGGAATTGCACGACCAGATCGTGTTGTCTTCGGGGAAATGCAGAATGTATCTCTTCGTTTCGTCGAGCTGGCACTTGGAATGAAGTCCCTTGACAAAATCGCCGTCCTTGCCCAGAACGTCCAGAACGTCCGTGCCGACACGGGTCATGATCTCCATGTTCAGAACGACGTAAATGCTGTCCGTCAGCTCAATGCCGACTTTCGAGAATTCGCTTCCCACGATGCCCATCGAATAAGGAATGACATACATGGTTCTGCCCTGCATCGAGTTTTTGAAGATGTCCGAAGCCATTTTATACGCTTCTTTCGGATCCATCCAGTTGTTGATGGGGCCGGCATCGTTTTTGTCGCGGCAGCAGATGAAGGTTCTGTCTTCCACGCGCGCAACGTCGTTGACAGCCGTGCGGTGCAGATAGCATTCGGGAAGCAGATCCTCGTTGAGTTTGATCATCTCACCCGTTGCGCACGCCTCGGCACGCAGTTCGTCACGCTGTTCCTTGCTCCCGTCGATCCAGACTATGCGGTCAGGATTGCAAAGAGCCGCGCTCTCGTCGATAAAGCTCAAAACTTTTTTGTTCTCAGTCAGAGGCTTTTCATACTTTGCCATACGTATCGATCTCCTTTTTGGAAGAATTTTTACTGAATTTCAGGGGTGCCTTTTTCACCCGTAAATTTATTATAAACTCTTTTTCCGAAAAAGTAAACTTTTTTAACATCAATTTTTGACGGGGAAAGTTTTTTCGGTATTTTTCACTTATTCGTCATAAATGTATATTTTTTTCGGTGAAAGAATATATATAATGATACACGAAACCTTTTCTTTCAGGCGGAAAAAACAATGAATTACATAAAAAAGCTCTGCGTTTTAAAACAACTCTCCAGCGGATTTGCTTCGGACGGGAAAAAGGTCTCCGCGCTTTTGACGGCGGAAAGTTTTGCGGGAACGTTGACCTTTTCGCTGGCGCTGATCGGCTTTGCGCCGCTGCGCGAAGGACGGTACGTCTGCCTCGTCTGCGACGAAAAGGGCGAACGCGAAATTTTTGACGTGCCTTCCCCTACCGGCTGTACCGTAAAGCGCGCCGCTAAAGCGGATATTTCCAAAGGGTTTTGCTGTCTTGTCTGTCATGTGGGGACGCGCGTGGCGCCCGTCGCGTTCGGGAAATGCGGCGACTATACCTACGACGTAAAAAAGCTGTGCGCCCTGCTCGATTCCCGCGAAACGCCCGCAGCGGCAAAAAAAGCGGAGAACGCCCCCGAACTTGCGGACGAAAGGGAAAAAAATCAGGCGAAAGCCGCTCCGCCCGACCCGCCCTACGACGACGAACTGGTCGCGACGGAAAATTATTATGAATTTGACAGGGAGGACGACGATGAACGATCCACGCATGACGAAAAATCAAATACCGACGGTTCGGGAGATGAAAGCCCGTCCGAGCGCGCGGACAGAGAGGAAAAAGAATGCGGCGACGGCGCTGGAAAGGATGAAGATGCTCAAAGCCTATTCCGCTTCGCAAGCGGCGAAAAGCTCGCAGAGGATGCGCAGCCTTGCTACTACGATAAGGTGAAGAACGAACTCGCCGCACTGTTCGGGCGGTACCCCGCCGAAGAAGAACTTGCGGAATGTATTCCTTTTTCCAAGTGGGCAAAAGTCACCTTTTCACGCAATAAATACTATACGGTGGGCGTGATCAGCGACGAACACAAGCCGAAATATATCTGTTACGGCGTACCCGCCGAGAGCCGAAAAGATCCGCCCGAAGCGCTGAAAGGACTGTGTTCGTTTTTGCCCCTTTCGGTATTCGACCTCAACGGCAAAGGCTACTGGATGATGTTTCAGGACGCGGAAACGGGACAATGTATCAAAATCGCACAAAAATAAAATGCACCGCGAAGGGGAAGGAGCAAATTTGCTCCTTCCCCTTCGCGGTTAAACCCTGTTTGACACATTTAACGACCGACGGCGCGCAAAATTGCGCGCCGTCGGTTTTTTATTTATAGATGAACCTTAGCCTAGGCCACATTCTCCCGCATTGTAACCGTCACCCCTGCGATACCTGCATCTACCAGCGTTCCGCTCTTTCCGTCTTTGCTCGTCCCGTTTCCTCCGCTCAAAACAACCACCTCTGCACAACCTTTATTATTGGTATAGATATGCCCTAATACAACATATTTCGTGCCGTTGCTATCCTCCCGTTTATATGAAATTTTGCCAAGATTATAGCAATTTGAGATAGTTACACTGATTGCAGCTTGCATACCCTCTGCAAAAATACCACTGGCAGATGTTTCATTGTCATTATCCTGTAATGCTTTCACCGAATCGTTAATATAGGCATATATTTCTCCTTCGTTTGTACAACCGGAAATGGTAATTGTACCCGCCTGGTAAGCTCTCGAGAAAATTCCCGCCGCATGCGCCGCCGTAACAGATCCCGTATTCACACAATTACTGATTGCCAAAGTAAAGCCGGAATTTACACTGTTCGTATTCCCCAAAATTCCGCCTGCAGCACTAAATCCCGCCGATTCCGTGATAGCAGATTTAATATCCGCATTGTTCGTACAATTCTGAATCGTTACCGTGCCGTTCGCAAAATTTGATTTAGAACCGCCGACATATCCGACGATCCCGCCGATACGGCTGTGACTGACGATCGAACCGTTGACCGTTACATTTGAAACAGTCGTATTTAAATTTCCGCCCTTGGAGAATATTCCGCCGATCGCTCCACCGACCGTATGATTATTCCAGGAAGATGAGGTCGTATCCCCTTTCCCCGCTATTCCGGGGAAGTCAATGTCCACTTCCAAAGTAACGTCCTTAAAACTTTCTCCTGCAAAAATCGAAACAAATCCGAAATATGTATAATAGTTAGCGCTTCCGCCTTCCGTCTGATAGCTTTGCTGTGTCGCGTCAGACATCTTTATACCGCTGATTTTATGTCCGTTCCCGTCAAAATCCCCGTCATAATATTTGATCGAACGCACCTCAGCACCACCTAAATTGATATCTGCGGAAAGAAATAAAGTAAAATCTTTAAAGTCCGTATCTGCGTTCGTCGAGGTAGGATCATGCGTGTTGTCAGAAATATAATCCATAACAGACACCAATTGACCGGGTTGCGCTACTTTCGCGGCAAGTAATTTACCTGTATTGTCCTTCAATACCCCGGATCCGCTGCTGGTTCCAAAGCTTGCCACATCATTCGAATCCCCTACTTGTTCATTTTCCATCCACGAATCGTCGGGCAAAATCTGCAGTTCAAGCGTGACTGCAGCGCCGTAGATAGATTCGTCATAATATTTCCCGGCATATTCTTCCGGATATTCGATCATATAATCATCCGTCACATACAAGACACGGTTTTCGTTGACCGAATAAACAAATTTCCGCCCACTCGCCAACGCCTTGTATTGCTGAGCATCCATTCCGTACTCATTCAGAACATCCAAGGCTTCCGCCACTCCGGAAGGCCTTCCCTCCGCTTCTGCATTCTGCAACGCGAGATTCATGTTCCGCACCGCAGACTGATCCGACGACTGGTTCGCTTTGTTGATAAGGCTCGTAAACGTGGGAATCAGCACCGCCGCCAGGATCGCGATCACCGCGATCACAATCACAAGCTCCGTGATCGTAAACGCTCTCTTCAGCTTCTTTACCATCTTTTTTTCTCCCTTTCTTTTTTCCTGTAAGATGCCTTTTTCTTCTGCACGCAGAAGAAAAAGAGGCGCGCCTCTTTTACATACTTTACCAGGATAGCCCTATTATAAACGATAAACAGCATAGTGTCAATCCTATTATTCATATTTTCACAAAAAGCCGTCTTTTTCATCCTCTTTTTGCCGAAACCAAGCCGAAAAAATAAAACAAGCCGCGGTACGCCATTTTATGCGTACCGCGGCGCTTTGATCCCGTTATTCCAGGACCGCCTTGATCCTGCGGATCCCGCTCGCGGAAGATTGTTCTTTCACGATCTTGAAATGTCCCAGTTCTCCCGTCGACGCCGCATGCGGCCCTCCGCACATTTCGCGCGAGAATGTGCCGATGCTGTACGTCTTGACCACGTCGCCGTATTTGTTGTCGAATACGCCCACGATCCCTTCCGCACGCGCCTTGTCGTACGGCATTTCTTCAAACACGACGGGAATATTTTCCCTGATCTTCTCGTTGACGAGGTCTTCCACCGCCTTGATCTCTTCCTGCGTCATCGGACGCGCAAAGTTAAAATCGAAACGCAGACGTTCGGGCGTAATGTTGCTGCCCTTCTGGTTGATGTCGGGCGAAAGCACCGCTTTGAGCGCCGCATTCAGAAGATGCGTCGCCGTATGCAGGCGTGTCGTCGCCACGCCCGTATCCGCAAGCCCGCCTTTGAATTCGCCCGCCGCCTGCGCATGGCTCTTTTCCTGGTGTTCGCGGAACGCTTCTTCAAATCCCTTTTCATCCACCGTGAATCCGCGCTCCGCCGCCATTTCCACCGTCAGTTCCAGCGGGAATCCGTACGTGTCGTACAGCTTGAACGCCGCTTTCCCGCCGATCGCCGTTTCCGCCACATACGACGCGTCCTGCTTGCTCATGAATTCGTTCTTGCGCGCAATGCCCGCGATCGTCTTTTCAAACTCCTTCATGCCCTTTTCGAGCGTCGATTCAAAACGCGAGATCTCGCGCTCGATCTCCTGCAGAATATAATCTTCTTTCTGCGGCAGCAGCGGATATGCCTCGTCGTACACTTCTTCAATAAAGATCTTCGCCACGTTCAGCATTTCCGTGCTCGCAATGCCCAGCGCCTTGCAGTAACGGATCGCGCGGCGCATCAGCCTGCGCAGTATATACCCCGCGCCCGTGTTCGAAGGCAAGATCCCGTTCACGTCGCCGATCAGCATCACCGTCGTGCGCGTATGATCCGCAATGATGCGCATCGCTTTGCGGTCCGCGCCGCCGTCGTCGTACTTCTTGCCCGAAACCTTTTCCAGATACGCGATCGCCCCGCTGAATAAGTCCGTCTTGTACCCGTCCGTCAGCCCGTTCAGAAACGCCAGCATCCTGTCCAGACCGAATCCCGTGTCCACGTTCTTGTTTTCCAGCGGTACATACCCGTCCGCCGTCTTTTTGTACTGCATATATACGTCGTTGCCGATCTCGACATACCTGCCGCACGGACAGTTGATGTCGCAGGGCTTCCTGCCGCATTCCTTGTCCGTCAGCGGGTAAAACCATTCGTTGTCCGGCCCGCAAGGCGTGCCTACCGTGCCTTCCAGCTCCCACCAGTTGTTGGACTTGTCCAAATAGAAAATATGCTCGGGTCTGATCCCCAGATCCATCAGAAGTTTCGCCGTTTCATCGTCGCGCGGCACGCTCTCGTTGCCCGCAAACACCGTCGAACAGATCTTGTCCGCATCCAATCCGAATACCTTCGTCAAAAGCTCGAACGACCACGCCGTCTTTTCTTTTTTAAAATAATCGCCCAGCGACCAGTTGCCCATCATCTCGAAAAAGGTGAAATGCGTTGCGTCCCCGACCGATTCGATATCCACCGTGCGCACACAGCCCTGCACGTTGCAGAGCCGCTTGCCCGCCGGATGGGGCTGTCCCAGCAAATACGGCATCAGCGGCTGCATACCCGCTACATTGAACATCACGCCCGTCGATCCGTCACCGATCAGCGATACCGCCCCGATATTCACATGACCTTTGCTCTCATAAAAAGATAACCATTTGTTTCTCAGTTCTTTGCTTGTAATCATAATTCGCCTCTGCTTTTTATTTCTGCTCCCGTGCCGCGCCGTGAATCCCCCGCCTGAGGATTCACGGCGCGGCACGCCTTTATTCCTGTTTTTCGGGCGGAGCCTGTTCCGCTCCGTCTTCCTTTTTGAATTCTTCCCTGAGCTCCTGACGGATCGCCCGCTCCGCTTCGTCCGTCTTTTCTTGCTCGGTTTCTTCCCGCGGGACAGGGAAAAGTTCTTCACGGCCGCATTCGAATTTTTCGCCCGTGAGCTTTTCGAGCGCCGATTCCAGCCGCGCGATACGGCATTTGAGATACTGGATCTCCTCCGCATTCGGGTCGCATTTTTCCTGCAAAAGGTCGGGCTTTTCGCCGCGGATACGCACGACGCGCCCCGGTACGCCCACAACCGTCGCGTGCGGCGGGACTTCCTTTAAAACGACCGCCCCCGCGCCGATCTTCGCGCCTTCGCCGACCGTGAACCCGCCCAGCACTTTCGCGCCCGAACTGATCACGACATCCCTTTCGATGGTCGGATGACGTTTGCCCTTTTCCTTGCCCGTTCCGCCCAGCGTGACGCCCTGGTAGATCACCACGCCGCTCTTCACTTCCGCCGTTTCCCCGATCACGACGCCCATGCCGTGGTCGATAAATACGCCGCCTTCGATCTTCGCCGCAGGATGGATCTCGATCCCCGTCAGGAATTTCGCAAACTGCGAAACCATCCGCGCCAGAAGTTTTAAGTGCATTTTATACAATCGGTTGGCAAACCTGTGCCACGAAAGCGCATGCACCCCCGAATAAGTCAGCCAGATCTCGAATTTGTTGCGCGCCGCAGGATCGTTGCGCTTTGCCGCTTCAATGTCCGCGCGTAAACGTCTGAACATAATCACTCTCCCTCGCCCCGCACCCGCTCCCGCGGATACAGCGCCGTCAGATTATTCTGCGGATATGGAATTCATCGAACGCCGCGTCGATAAAATCCCTGTTGAACACGCGATAATCCATCAGATATTTCACGACGACGTCGCGCGCGTCCGCAAAATCATAATATGCACCGCAAAGCTGCATGAGTGCATCCATATCTTCTTTCCGAAGCGCCAAAAGCAGCCCCAGCTTGTACAGCAGTACCTTTTCGGGCATATACCAGCCCCGCAGCGTCTTCTTCCACGTCTCCTCCGCGATCCCCAGCTTCGCAGCCATCGCCGACGGGTCTTCCCCGTACTTACGCACCACTTGCTCGATCGCCTTCCCGTGCACCGCCCGGATCCCGAAAAAACACTTGAACCGTATCTTCGCCGGCGAAATCCGCACCGAATACGTGAAATTATTGTCCACGTACCGCTCTTTCAGCTCCGCCAGTACTTGCGCACTTTGCGGCTGATAATAAATTTTTCGGATCTCGTTCGTGGCAACTTCCCCTTCCTCGATCCGGTTTTTATTCTTCAGCACCATCGAGATCGTTACCGATTCATAAGACGGCAAGGTACTGATCAGATCAAAATTCGCATACCTTTTACTGAAATATTCGTTCAGATCCTGCAAAAAATTTTCGCTCATCCCAAATTACCGCCATGTTTTATTTTTACTCAGCTTCTATTATACATTTTTTCGCCGAAATTTCAATGCTTTTTTATGCCACGAAAAAATTTTTTCTGAAAACTCTGAAAAACATTCACAAATAATGTAAATTTCGTTGCCGTTTCCTGTGAAATATGTTATAATGTCCCTGTTAAAAACAAACAACGGAGGAATTCGCTTACGAAACGCACGAGAATCGACGAGATCGCACTTCTGATCGAAAAAAACGGAAAAATGAGCCTGGAGGAACTTGCAGTTCAGTTCCCCGAAGTTTCCGATATGACGCTCCGCCGCGATCTGCTGGAGCTGGAAAAAGAAAATAAAGTCATCCGCGTGCGCGGCGGCGCCATGTCCGTACTCGAAGTACAGAAACGCTCAGGCGAAGCCTACGCTCAGAAATCTACCATCAACACCGACGCGAAAAAAGTCATCGCCAAAAAAGCGGTTTCTTTGATCGACGAGGGCGTCAGCATGTTCCTCGACGGCGGCACGACCGCCCTGCAGCTTGCAAAGGAACTCCCCGACCGTCCCTGCCATATCTTTACCAACGGCATCGTGGTCGCGGAAGAACTCGCCCATAAAAAACAGCCCGAAGTGGTTCTCGTCGGAGGTTCCCTCATCAAAGAAAACCTCTCCACCGCTTCCCCCTATACAAAAGTTTTCCTGGGCAATACCAATTTCGAACTCGCCATCATCTCCGCTTCCGCGTTCTCTTTCGAACAGGGCTTCTCCTGCATCTCGCAAGTGGAATCCGATCTCTTGAAATTTATCCTCGCCCGCGCGAAAATGGTGTATATGATGCTCGATACGTCCAAAATCGGCAAGATCATGCCCTACACCTTCGCTTCGCCCGATAACATCGACGTCCTCATCACCGACGATAACTTCCCCCAGAACGTCAAAGAAAAATTCGAGGAGAAAAATATCGTCGTCATCTGACTTTGTTCCTCATCCCCGACGGCTTCGCCAGAAGCCGTCTTTTTGATGCCGTCCGCACCCCTCGCTTCCTCGGATCCGAAAAAATTGCCCTCTTTGTTTTTATAAATGCTGCCGCTCATGCCGCCTTTCGGCATTGCCGCCTTTCGGCTCTGCCGCCGCGGAAACGTTTTCGCGGCGGCAGAGCGTGTTACGTATGGCCGCCGCAAAACAAGACTTTCAGCGACAAATTTTTCAGCGTGAACCGCAGGTTTTATGAAAGGAAAGGGCGGTGCGCAATCTCATCCCCGCAGATTTTTTTCGGGCAAAGGCTTGCATGGCAGAAAAGCGGCAGCATTTGTTTTCCTGCGCGGCAGATCTCTTCTCTCGGGCAAAGGCTTGCATTGAAAGAAACGGCACACGTTCCCTTTCCGTTCGGGAAGGGCGAAAATCAAACAAAAGAAATAAACAGGGCGGCTTGCCGCCGAAGGATGGTATTATGCTGTATCTGATCCGGCACGGAGAATCGGAATACAACCGTCTCGGGCTTTTGTGCGGACGTCACGACTCCGCCTTGACCGAACAAGGAAAAAACGCCGCAAAACTTGCAGGCGAACAGCTCAAAGACATACGTTTTGACGCCGCATTCTGTTCTCCTCTTGTGCGGGCTGAAGAGACCTGCCGGCTGGTTTTATCCGTCAACCGCGGCCCCGTCCCCGAAATTATAAAAGATCAGCGGATCATCGAACGCAGTTTCGGCGATTTTGAAGCAAAACCGCTCGCCGACACCCCCGACATCGACCGCCGCTGGGACGTCCGCTTTGACGCCGCTCCCCGTCATATGGAAAGTTTGGAACATATGGTCGAACGCGTCCGTTCGTTTGTTCAATGCCTGCAATCCCGCTATGCGGGAAAAAACGTCCTCGCCGTTTCCCACAACGGCACGATACGCGCCTTCCGCCTCATCCTCGAAAACTATCCCCCGCTCGATCAGCTGGACAGCATCGCTCCGCTCGGCATCGGAAACGCACAGATCCTGCAACTTCCTCTCTGACGCCCCGCCCGTTCCGCGATCGGTTCACCGTTTTTCGGTTTCCTGCTTCTCTTTTGCCGATCGCCTGTAACTTCTCTGCTTCTCCTTTGTTTTTCCCCGCTTTTTTCTGCTGATTCTCCCTTTTCTCTTCGTTTATTCTCTGTAAATTCCCCGTACATTCTCTGCTTTTTCGGACGGATCTTTATTTTTTTACCGCTCCGCGGAAAAAAATTTGCGCCGTCGGGCGGTTTTTCGATTCTTTTCTGCCTTTTCCTGCGCATTCTGCCGCGGCTTATCAAATCGCTTTGTTTGCCGCGGCAGGCCTCCGCCTGAAAACGCTTTCTCCTTGCCTTCCGCTCAAATCTGAAGAGGCCCTCAGGGGAGTGCGGCGGTTGCCGCACTCCCCTGAGGGCCTCTTTATTGTCTTTCTTCGGATTTGCTTTTCTGTCGCATAAGCGTTCCGACTTTCTGATTTACGAATCCCGCCCTTCTTTTTTGATTGCGGAAAATGCGAAAAAACCGCATTTCTGGGGATGATCGAGCACGATCTCCGCGCGGGAAAAAAGCACCTGAAAACAGATCAGTATGTCGGCCCCCGCACAGACAATGTTACAGACTCCCAATCCCGTCATCAGCCAGATCCCCGTCAGAATACCCGCCGCCGAAAAACCGAGTCCGAGAAAAACAAACGGAGCCGCCGTGCCGAGAATATATTTCCCGCGCGTCATCGGTATTTCGCACGCGCAATACGGCGTCCATAACTCTCGCATCACGCCGAAACGGATCCCGCGAAAGGTTCCGTTTGCGATCCCCCAGAAAAGCCCGTGCAACGCCTCATGCACGGGAATGGATACGAGCCCCACCCCCGCCAGCAGAAAGATATCGCAAAAAAGCCACGGGAAAATATTGCGCGAGGCAGGAGCAAACAGCGCAAAAAGCAGTACGGCCGCCGCCGCAAACGGCAGGGCGGTAAGTACACCGAATACGTTGGCAGCCTTTGTGCCGATCGTCCGATCCGCCGCCTCATACCCCCGCGACTTCAGGGTTTCGACGCTTTCGCCGAACTTTCGCATACGCTCCGCTTCTGCCGCCCTTTCTCTCTCTGTCCGCTCTTTTTTTCTTTCCGCTCTGTTTGCCGCACTCCCTGTGCGCGGTTCTTTCTCCCTCTTCATTTTTCGGGGAAAAATCCGGGCGTAGACAAATACCTGGCGCCCGTGTCGGGTATGATGACCGCGATCCGCTTGCCTGCATTGTGCGGCCTCTGCGCAATGCGTATCGCCGCCCAGACTGCCGCCCCTGCCGAGATCCCCGTAAATACGCCGTCGCTCACCGCCAGCGTTCTGCCGATCTCGTAAGCGTCCTCTTCCGAAACGGGCACCGTTTCGTCGATCAGCGACGTATCCAGTATCTGCGGAACAAATCCTGCCCCGATCCCCTGCAAGCCGTGCGCGCCCGCCTTTCCGCCCGAAAGCACCGCCGATTTCTGCGGCTCTACCGCCGCCGCGTACAGTTTCGGGTTCTGCTCTTTCAGATACTTCACCGTCCCCGAAAACGTTCCGCCCGTTCCGATCCCCGCCACAAAAATATCCAGCTTCCCTTCGCAATCCTTCCAAAGCTCCGGGCCCGTCGTCCGATAGTGCGCCTGCGGATTCGCCGCATTCACAAACTGTCCGCAGATCACGCTGTCCTCGTTTTCCGCATGCAACTGCTCCGCTCTCTCGATCGCGCCGCGCATTCCCTTGCTCCCTTCCGTCAGTATGATCTTCGCCCCGAATGCCGCTAAAAGTTTGCGCCGTTCCACACTCATTGTCTCCGGCATCGTCAAAACCAGGCGGTACCCGCGCACCGCGCATACCGCCGCAAGCCCGATACCCGTATTTCCGCTCGTCGGTTCGATCAGCAGCGTCTCTTTCGTGATCTTCCCCTGCTTTTCCAGATCTTCGATGATCGCCAGCGCAGGACGGTCTTTCACGCTCCCCGTCGGATTGAAATACTCCAGCTTTCCCAACAGCTCCGCTTTCAGCCCGAACTCGCGCTCCAGCCCTCTCAGCCGCAATAACGGCGTTCTTCCGATCAGTTCCGTAATACTGTTATAAATCATACCTTCTCCCGCACCGCCTTCCCGACGGCTGTCTTTTTTTTACTATTATACCCTTTTTTTTCTGTTTTGTAAACTTCCCGCTTAAAAATTCCGCACGTTCCCTGTTTCTCTCTTTGCCGTTCTACGTGAAACATGCGCCCCCTGTTTTTTCTTTGCGCCCCCCTTTTATAATTTGCTTTTTTTCTGAAAATCTCCCCTGATTTCGAATTTTTACAAATTTTTCGGATAACTTTTCTGTGCGCGTTTTTGCTAATGCTTGGTATCGGCAAAAATTAAAAAAATCTCTGAGCAGAGCGAATGCGGAGCAGACTAAGCGAAAAGCCGCGCGGACTTGCCTTGGCAAGTCCGCGCGGCTTTTCATTTAAACATACGGAACCTTCCGTAAAGCACACGATCGGTAAAATCACGGCAACCACAGAAAAATTCTGCAGAAAATTCTTTGTCAGACTTTCTTTCTGAACTTTGCGGCAAGAAGATTTGCGGCAGCAAACAGCAAAACCGTCGCACCGAGCACGATCGCCATGACCCAGGCAGGCATATCCGTGCCGAAAAAGTTGAGCTTCAAAGCATATTGTTCGGCAAGAGCGTCCGCAAAGGCGGGAGAAATATTCTCGGCGATGTTGTCTAAAGCTCCGTTCATAAAACAATTTCGGAATATGCCCGCCGAATAGCTGCCCGGCACAAACAAAGTAACATACTGCACGCCCGTCGGGAATACCGAAAGAGGCATATACGCGCCGATCAGAAATCCGATGACCGTGCCGAGAATGACGTTCAGCCCCGTAAAAGCGCCTTCCGTACGCAAAAAGCCGACAACAAACACGAGCAGCGTAGCGGATGAAAGCACGGACAAAACGAGCGTTCCGAGCAACACGAGTAAATCGACACCGCTTAAAAACCAGCTCCCCGTCGCCGCAAGCCATACAAGGCAAATCGCCAGAACGGCAAGCCCGATTGTAAGCCCCGCCGCGACCACCGAAAAAAAGTAAGCGACCGGAGGCATCCACCCGGGGACGGGCGACGCCGCCAGGTCTGCGCGGATCCCGCGGTTTCTGTCCTGTACCATCACGCCGCACGCGCACAGCGGCACCGTAATGCACGCGCTCGCCATCACGCCCGACAGCATCCAGCAATCCGCAAACGAGCGGATCTCCTTTTCGCCGCCCGATACCCCCATCTCCTGCAGCGCCGACAACAATCCGTCCGTCTGTATCCTGCCCAAAAACAGAATGTACAGACCCAGCACGATCAGCGGCGCCAGCAAAGCAAAGAAAATATTCGCCTTGTCCTTTAAAAATATTTTCAGGTTCCGCATCGTCTGACTGTAAATCATATGCAACATCCGTACGTACCCCCTTCCGCGCGCTTACCCGTTACCGACAAAAACACGTCGTCCATATTCCCCTTGACAAATTCGAAATCTTCGCAAAGATCTCCGTTCTTTTCCAGAAATCTCTTTGCTTCCTGCGCATCCGCACAAGTCACGCGCACGCCGTTTTTGATCGGCTCCGCCCGCTCGCCGCGCTTCCGCAATTTCTCCGCCAACACCGCTCCGTCCCCATACAAGTACAGCGTGTTCTGCGAAAACCTGTTTTTCAGTCCCACCGGCGTGTCCTCCGCCGCGATCTTCCCGTCGTCCAAGATCACCACCCGATCGGATGCATCCGCTTCTTCCATGTAATGCGTCGTCAGAAAGACCGTCATTCCTTCCTCTTTCTGCAACTTCTGCACGATCTCCCATACCATCTTGCGCGTCTGCGGATCCAGCCCCGTCGTCGGCTCGTCCAAAACAAGCAGTTCCGGCCTATTCAAAAGCCCGCGCGCTATGTCCGCCCGCCGCCGCTGACCGCCCGATAACTTCCCGTACGGCCGATCCAGCAGTTCGTCCAAAAATAACAGCCCGCTCAATTCTCCCAGCCGCTCTTTCCACGCCGCCTTACGCAATCCGTAATAGCTCGCCCGCACCGTCAGATTTTCCCGCACCGTCAAAAGATCGTCCAAAACACTGCCCTGAAACACGACTCCCACGCGCGGCTTGATCTTCTCCGCCTGCGTATCCAGATCGAATCCGCAGATGCGCACTTTCCCCGCATCCTTTTTGAGGATCGAACACAAAATATTGATCGTCGTACTCTTCCCCGCACCGTTTACGCCGAGAAAAGAAAACAGCGTGCCCCGTTCCACCCCGAACGTAATGCCCCGCACTGCCTGCACCGACCCGTAACTCTTCTCCAACCCTTCCACTTCAATGATCTTGTCCCGCATATTTCCCGCCTTTCTTGTTTGTTAAATCCATTATACAAAATTATTTTATCGCAGGCAATCGATTTTCTTTCCCTCCCGCTGAAAATTTTTTGCCTAAGGGAAGTCAAAGTTATTTTCGCGTTCTTGTGCAAAGCATACGCGCCGACGAAAAAAAGTTTGACGCATCCGCCCGATTTTTTATCCTGCGGAAAAACTTTATTCCTTCTTTTTCCTATGGCGGATATAAAAACGCAGGGAAAAGCGAATACTCGCTTTTCCCTGCGTTTAAAGTTCAGATGTTTTTCAGTCTGCAATGTATTTTACCACGGGGACTCCGAATACAACCGTATATTCTTCGCCGTAACTATAAGACTGCAGGATAACTTCCGCAGGTTTGCATTCCGTAACGAGCTGCCCCTGCGCGTTTTTGAGTTCGTAAGACGCAATCGCCTGATCATCGATGGATACAGTGATCTTTCCGTCTGCAAACGAAACGGTAAGCGCGTGCGTACCTTCGGAAGGGGTCAGCCCTTCCGCATTGTTGAATCTTCCAACTACCTGCCCCGCATCGTTCTGATAATTGGAATCCCACCACTGCCAATTTTGCACGAGTGCCGCATTCTCATCTGCCTTTATATCGCAGAAATACTGCGCGATCGCCCAGTCCAAAGTATTTCCTTGCGCATCCTGTACATTCAGCCAGACCGACGTACGCACACCGTCACGCGCCAATACGTCGCTCGTCAGCTCAAATGTTGTTTCAACTTTCCATTCCGAAACAGCTTCCATTTCCACAGCCGCTTTTCTGCCCTGCCAGCTGTACCAGTTGTTGTTCGGTGACTCGCCGGTCGTCAGCGTGATCTTTCCGTCCGTTACCGTCCATTCCTTCGGTTCCGTACGATCCGACTGCCATTCCCCGAGCGTTGCCGTCGTATAATCAATGACCGTCACTTCGCAAGTCGCACTCTTGTCGCCCGCCTTTGCCGTGATCGTCGCCGTTCCGACCGACACAGCCGTAACTTTGCCGTTTTCTACCGTCGCAACCGCTTCCGCCGATGTGCTCCACGTTACCGTCTTGTCCGTCGCATTGTCAGGAGATACCGTCGCCTTCAGCTCCAGCGTTCCCCCCACTTCCAATTCGGCTTTGTCTTTATCCAAAGTTACAACCGCCACCGCTACATCGCCTTGCTCTTCCTCCTTTTTATCCACGCACGCAACCAAAGCGATACAACTGAAGGCCACTGCAAGCGCAAGCAAAATCCCAAGAAATTTCTTCATAACCTACCTCCTAAATTTTTGCAGAGAAAGTATATTCACTTTTTCAAATTTTGTCAAGTAAAGTATTTTAGAAATACGTTCGCCTGTTTTTCGTTCAATTCTTTCATTATTTTACTTATTTCTACAATTTTATTCATAATTTTTTGATTCTTTTCACACAATTGTGCTGTTTTACGGGAAAACATTTCCGCGCAAATGCCATCCGGCACCTGAAAAAACCGGATTTCAGATATATTTTGCGTGTTTTTACAAAAAATGTTACACAATTTTTGCAAAAATTTTTTACCACGTACCTCTGTTTTTCGGCAAAACGCAAAAATTGATATTTTCTGAAATGTTTTTTGCCGCAATACGGCAACCCTTTTCGCGGCCCGCAAAATCTTTTGCGGGCCGCGGCGATTTCATTTTAAATGCCCAAAAGGAAGTCCGCACCGAACGTGGCGCGGACTTCCTTTTCTCCGGCTTTACAAAAAAAGATACGCCCGTCCGCGCAAATTTTTGCGCGGACGGGCGTTCGCTCATAAACCGAAGAAGGGACGCTTTAAATCCTCCCTCCTTTTACACGGTCGGCAGATTTTCCTCTGCCGCGGCGGGGAAACCAAGGCGACGCTCAGACCCGAGCGCCGCCCCTTTTTCCTGTGATTTTTACGATTTACCATCGGGCATTCCGAAAAGTTATCCGACAACAAACCCACTTACTCTTTTTAACCCCTTTGTGACATCTTGTCGGTTAAATCCAGGTTTCATCGGAAGTTTTCTTTTCCTTTACCGATCCGTCATTTTCTCCCCTTAATCAACTCGAAACCGTTTTTTCGGGCTTTTTCGACTTATTTTTGCGCTCTATTCGATAGATATTGCACAAATTTGCCCTGAACGCCACGGCAAAGCCTCACAGGCTTTCGGAGTTATTTTTTGTAAAAACCACGGCAAACACAACCTTCGCAACCTTTTCCGGTTCCACACAGACATCATCCGCCTCCCTGCCTCACGGCGCTTCGGCGTCTGCAGATCAATCATGCCCGCATGTGCACGGCGGCTCTTTTCCGTTCCTGCCCGTATTCCCTTCCGATTCATCCCCGCCTTCGCTCCGCTCTTCCCCGGCCAGTTTTCTCTCTTTCAAAAGAAAACCCTGCGCAGTTTTGCCGGAAAAAATTGTCCCGAATGCGTCTTTGTCCCTTCCGTTCCTGCGAACCTGAACTTCTCTTCCCCGTCTTGCCACCCCCTTCTTTGATGGCTTCGGTCGTTTTTGTAAATTTATTATAGCACAGTTTTTTTGTTTGTCAATACCTTTTTGAAAATTTTTTTAATTAATTGTTTTTTAATATCACTCGCAGCGTTTATAAATAACAAATTTTTTAAAAATTCGGCACACGACGGCTTTTCGCGCCGCGGGTGGAACTGCGCGAGTGATGCGGCGCGAGTGATGCGGCGCGAGTGGTGCGGCGCGGACGGTGCGGCGCGGGCAGAGCGGCGCAAGTGGTGCGGCGCGGATGGTGCGGCGCGGATGGTGCGGCGCAGGTGGAGCAGCGCGGATGGTGCGGCGCAGGCAGAGCGGCGCGGGCGGTGCGGCGCAAGTGGTGCGGCGCGAACGATGCGGCGCGGGTAGTACGGCGCGGGTGGAGCGGCGCGGGTGGAGCGGCGCGGGTGGTGCGGCGCGGGTGGTGCGGCGCGGGTGGTGCGGCGCGGATGGTAAGAAGCGCGAACGGAGCGTTTGCACCCAAGAAGCGACGCTCGTACAAGGCGTTTTCGTCGCGGAAGCCCGTCGGCAAAAAATTTTGCCGACGGGCTTCCCTGAACGCCGCAGGATCTTTCCGCAAAATTCTTATAAAGACTTTCATTTGACACTTGCCGCCATGAACAAGTTCGCGTGCCGCCCTCTGCGGATCCGGCTGGTTGCAAAATTTCGCAAGTTCTGCAAAGTGCCTTTCGCCGTTATTTTTTGCCCGGCAACCGTATGCCGCCGTCTGCAAACATTTTTGCAGACGGCGGCATACGGTTCGCAAAATCAAAAAAAGAGGCAGTCCGCGAAAAGATCTTTTCGCGGACTGCCTCTTTCAGCATTCTATTTTTTACTGGAACTGCGCATTGTAAAGGGACGCATAAAAACCGCCCTGTTCCAAAAGCTGCGCGTGCGTGCCGCTCTCCACGACGTTCCCCGCCCGCACGACGAGGATCAGATCGGCATGCACGATGGTGGAAAGCCTGTGCGCGATGACAAAACACGTTTTTCCTTCCATCAGCTTCTGCGTCGCGTTCTGCACGAGGATCTCCGTACGGGTATCCACGTTCGACGTCGCTTCGTCGAGAATAAGGATCTTTGCACGCGAAACCATGGCGCGCGCAATGGTCAACAGCTGTTTTTGCCCTTTGGAAAGATTGCTCCCGCCGTCCGTCAGCCGCGTTTCGTAGCCCTGCGGCAGACTTAAAATAAAATCATGCACATTGGCGGCTTTCGCCGCTTCCTCGATCTCCGCGTCCGTCGCGGATTCGTTGCCGTAGGCAATGTTCTCCCGTACCGTGCCTTCAAACAGCCATGTATCCTGCAAGACCATCGTGAACTGTCCGCGCAGGTCTGCGCGCGCATAGCGCCGCGTTTCCACCCCGTCCAGATAGATCCCGCCGCCGTTTATATCGTAAAAGCGCATCAAGAGATTCACGATCGTCGTCTTTCCCGCACCCGTCGGCCCGACGATCGCCACCGTCCTGCCTGCCTCGGCTCGGAAACTGACATCCTTCAATATGGGTTTTTCCGCATCGTACCCGAAATTCACATGGCGGAACTCCGCTTCGCCGCGCACATTCTGCGGCGCAGGCAAAAGATCGCTCCCGTCCCGTTCGGGCTCTTCGTCCAAAATTCCGAACAGCCGCTCCGCCGCCGCCAGCGCCGACTGGATCTCGCTGATGATATTCGCAAATTCGTTGATCGGGCCCGTAAACTTGCGCGAATACTGTAAAAACGCCGACACATACCCCAGCTGCATCCTGCCCTGCAAAAACAGATATCCGCCGAACACGCTGATGAACACCGTCGAGAGATTGTTGATGAAATTGACCGTCGGCCCCACTTTGCTGCCGTAATAATCGGCGTCGTAATACGCCTGCGCCGCGTTCTCGTTGCGCAGTTCGTAGCGTTCGGAGATCTCGTCTTCCCTGCCGTAGCCCTTGATCGTCCTGATTCCCGACAGCATCTCTTCCGAATACCCGTTCAGCTCGCCCAGCTTTCCCGACCGCTTGCGAAACAGCGGGCGCATCACCCTCGAACGCTGTACCGTCACCAAAATAGTCAGCGGTACGATCACGATGAACACGCACGAAAGCAGAGGCGACAGCAACAGCATGCTGATCAGCGACCCGAACACCGTGATCACGCTCGTCGCGATCTGAATAATGTCGTTGGACAGCGACGCATTCACCGTGTCGATGTCGTAAGTCAGACGGTTGATGACGTCGCCGGCAAGCCGCGCGTCGTAGAAAGACACCGGCAAAGACAGCAGTTTATCGAACACCTCTTCGCGCATCCTGCGGGTGATGTTGCGGCTGAGCTTGGTCATGACATACGTCAGGGCGTATGTGAATACCGACGAAAGCAGATAACAAACCGCCATGGCAATGCAGTATGTGATCACGAGCGGCATATCCACGACGCCCGTCTTTGTGTCGATGGCGTTGATCGCGTTTGCCGACAGAACGGGCGCAACGAGCGCCAGAACGTTGCCGACCACCGCGAAAAACAGCGCGCCCAGCACCAGCCGTTTGTATTGCAAAAAATATTTGGAAAGGCGAAAAAGCGCCGCTTTTTTACCGATCTTATTCACGGACTTCACCCCCTTGCGAACGGGCGATGTCACGGTAAATGGCACACGTTTCCAGAAGTTCGGCATGCGTGCCGAGCCCGACTTCCCTTCCGTTTTCCAGAACCAGAATGCGGTCGCAATTTTGCACCGTACTGATGCGCTGTGCGATGAAAATGCTGGTCAGCTCGGGATATTCGCGCGCGATCGCCGCGCGGAGCGCCGCGTCCGTACGATAATCCAGAGCGCTCGACGAATCGTCTAAAATCAGCACCGACGGCGCCCCCGCCAGTGCCCGCGCGATCAGAATACGCTGTTTTTGTCCGCCGCTCAGGTTCACACCGTGCGCCGCCAACGGATATTGCAGACCCTCTTCCCTTTCGAATACGAAATCCGCCTGCGCCGCCCGCAATGCGCGCCGCACTTCCTCTTCCGTGATCCCGCGGCAGAAATCCACGTTTTCATAAACCGTTCCCGCCATGATGAAATCGTTCTGGAATACGATCCCGAATTTCTCGCGCAATCGCTCCACGGGGATCTGCGTCACGTTTTCCCCGTCTATGTACACCGCGCCTTCGCAGGCGTCGTAAAACCGAAGCAACAGCTGCACCAACGTACTCTTCCCGCTGCCCGTCGCACCCAATATCCCCAGCCGCTCTCCCTTTCTGAGCGCAAAGGAAATATGCTCCAGCGCAGGCTTCCCGCCGTAGGAAAAGGAAACGTCGTCAAATTCCACGCGCGCCGTACCGTGATCGGGCGCAGCCAGCAAAAGCGGCTCTTCGGGCATATTCAGGATCTCACAGATACGCCTGCCCGACGCCGCTCCCTTCGAAAGCGTCACAAACAGACGGCTCACCGTCATCGCCGCATTCAGGATCAGTGTGAAATAGGATACGAATGCCACGATCTTGCTCGGACTCATCACGCCCGCACGCACGCGAAACGCCCCCACGAGCACCACCGCAACCATCCCGAGATTCAAAAGCAGCGTCACGATCGGGTTGCTCATCCCCGTCCAGATCCCCGCGCTCATCTCGTCTTTCGCGACCTGCCCCGCCACTTCCTTGAAAGACTGCGATTCGTATTCCGTACGCGAAAGCGCCTTGATCACCCGCACGCCCGCGTAATCGTCACGGATCTTGCGCACCATTCCGTCTACCGAGCCCTGCAACTTCGCATACAGCCGCGTGCCGCGGCTCGCAATAAACAGCACCGCCGCCAGCATGAACGGCAAAACCGCCACCAGAATCAGCGTCAGCACAGGTTCCAGCGCAAACGCGAACGCAAGCCCGCCGAACAGAAAAATCGGAACGCGCACCCCCAGCCGCTGCATCATGCCGAGCATATTGTGCACGTTGTATGTATCCGTCGAAAGGCGCGATACCAGCGTCGGCAACGTACAAGCGTCGATCTGCCGCGCCGACAGCGACAGCGTTTTGGAAAACAGGTCGCCGCGCAGTTTCTGCGTCGCTTCCCGCGCCACGCGCGATGCCATGCGGTTCGCTATGATGTTCCCGTACAGCGCCACCAACGCAAACAACAGCATCAGCCCGCCGAACAGAAACAGCGTTTTCGTGTCCCTGACCATCGATGTTTCACTGTCGTCCAGCATATACCCCAAAAGCAAAGGCAACAAAAGCTCGGCTACCGTACCGATCGCTTTGATCAGCAGCCCGAATGCCATGCGCACCGCGTTCGGCTTCAGATAATTGCGTATTTTTACCATGCTCCGCGTTTCACCCCCCCCTCGCTTTTTCACTACAAAGTCCGTTTTTTTATTATAAAACTTTTTCCCGCTTTTGTCAAACCCGCTTTCGTCATCCCTCTTTGGGCATCCCGCCCTTTTCTTTTTTTTCTGCAGGCGGTTTTCCTGCAGGAACGCGGCGTATTCGCTGAAAATATTTCAGCGAATACGCCGCTCTGCTTTTGCAAAAGCGGCGCCGCGCAATCCATCGGCGCGGCGCCGCTTCAAACCCTAAAACTTTTACCGTTTTCCCGGCGCTTTACTCGCGCCCCGGCTGTTTATTTTTGTGTATCGTTTTGTTTTTTTTTCGCGCTGTCGCGATCCGATTCGAAAAAAAGAGAATTGACGGGAGGGACGGAGCGCAGAACCGCTGCCAGAAGAACGCCGCAGACCAAGCCGAAACAACCCTGCAAAACATTCCCGACGATGCCCGCCGCCCCGCCGGCGATACCGTAGAGAGCAGTATCGTACAGAAAATAACCGCACGCCATCAAAAATTCCGCACAAAAGGCGGAAACGCCGCGCGCAAGAAAATCCATTCTGTTTTTTCGGATCGCTTTCTTTAAAAGCACCGCGACCGCATAGGCAACCGCCGCCATACAGCCCTTTATGACGAGCGTCGCCGGCACATAGATCACATACCCGCCGAGAATATCCGCAAGCACGCAGCCCAGAGCTGCCGCCGCCGCACCGTAAACAGGCCCCAGGAACCACCCCGCCAGAAGGACGAACACATCGCCCATGTTAAAATATCCGTATGGCATCGGAACGATAAACACACTCGTTGCAATACAGCAAAGCGCCGCAAACAGCGCCGAAAATACCAGCCGTTTCGTTACCGCTTTCCAACTTTTGTCCCGCTGTCTTTCCATTTGTCTTCTCCTGTCCGCCGATATTGTCTCGCCCGCCCTGTACATTCCTCGGTACATTCCCCGTTATATTGACTTAAACGCCGAAAGCACCGTTTCATCCCTTTGTTTTGTCTGCCGTCAATGCTTTTTCGCAGGGAAACTTTTCTTCCCGATACTATACCGCATCTGCGGATAAATGTCAACTTTTGCGAACCCGTACAGCAAAATTGCGACACATTGCCGCAGGATCGGCTGCATTCTGTCCCGAATCCTTCCGTACAAAATAAAACCGCGGCGCGAAATTTTTTCGCGCCGCGGCTTTACCGTTCAAAAAGCGGCGGGACGGGCAATGTTTGCCCGTCCCGCCGCGCCGATCCTTTTTCAGAACGCCTTTGCGTTGAACGTTTCCAGATAGCGGTTGATGACAGGAAAATCCGACGGCGTAAGGAGCAGAAGCACCTTTTCACCGATCTTGCCGTTCTCGGTCACGATGACCGCATAAATGTCTTTGTGATGTTCGAATGCCGAAAAGACGTCAAAAACGGTCGCCGTCTTATCGACAAGGTAATATTTCTCCAAAAGTTCATCGCTGAGCACATCGCCGCATTTCGTCTCGCGCAGGTATGCCGTCACGTCTTCGCCTGCCGCAGCACGCTCCGCGATCAGGCGGAAAATATAATAACTGTTCAGAACTCCCTTCATCTTGCCGTGATCGTACACGACCACCGTCTTTTTTTCGCTTTCGCCGAACGTCTGCACCGCCGTCAGCAGCGGTTTGTCCGCATACACGATGCTCGTCTTTTTCACCTTGAACGCTTCCGTCACGCTCGGCGGGTTGCAGAGCTGTTTCTCAATGTATTCGATATTCTCCACAACATCGTCGCTCGGATTCGCGATAAACAGATCTCCTCCGCCCGTCCGATGTACGATCGCATTCCGCAGTTTTCCGTAATCCACCAGCTCGTTTTCGTACCGCCGCACCGTGATGTTCAGATCGGTACACCGCTTGACAAGATCTGTGAAATTCTGCGTCGGTTTCATGCTGTAAAGCATCTTCAGCTGACTTTCGATCTTGTTATAACTCTTTAAAAATTTTGCCGCGTTTGCATAATCCATGGAACATTTTCCCCCTTTCCTGTCTGCATTATAACACAAAACATTGTGCCTTTCAAGATCAAAACCGCAAAATGTGCCATTATTTTTTTTCGGAGATTGCTTCTTTTTCATTTTTATGATATAATATACAAAATTTCGGGAGCGGAATATGCCAAAACAATACAAACTCAACTTTCAGCTCGTGCCGGACGGATGCTGGTATACAAATCTCCGCAGCGCCCTGCCCAAACAGGTCTGGGACAGACTGCGGCGCGCCGCTTATGCGCGCGCCGGCGGCAGATGCAGTATCTGCGGAAAAACGGGCAGGCTCGAAGCCCATGAAGTGTGGAGCTACGACGATCAGAACCACATCCAGAAACTGGAAGACATCATTGCCGTATGCCCCGCCTGCCATGAAGTGATCCACATCGGGCGGACGTCGCTTCTGGGCAACGAACCGCGCGCGCAGGAACATTTCATGCGCGTCAACGGCTGCACGCAGAGCGAATACCACGCCGCTCTCGGAGAAGCAAACCGCGTGCATGCCGAACGCAGCCGACACGAATGGGTGACCGATATTTCCAAGCTGAAAGACCTGCTGTAAAATTTTGTCGGCCGTATTCGTTTGCAAACGGCCGAACTGCCTTATTTTAAGCGGCATGACTATTTTTTAAGGAAAGCCACCGAGCGGCAATTTTTGAAAATTGCCGCTCGGCGGCCACGGAGGCTGAAGATGTTATCAAAAATTTTTCTGCATAAAAAAGACGATCCGAACGATCCTGCCGTCCGCGCGCGTTGCGGGCGGAACGCCGGGATCTTCGGGATCGTGCTCAATACCCTGCTTGCGGCGGGCAAAATCATTGTGGGCTCCCTTTCGGGCGCCATTTCCGTCACGGCAGACGGACTCAACAACCTGACAGACTGCGGCAGCAACGTCGTGTCCGTCATCGGCTTTAAAATGAGCGAAAAACCTGCCGACAAGGAACATCCTTTCGGACATCGGCGCGCCGAATCCGTCGCGTCGCTCCTGATCGCGGTCATCATCCTCGTCGTGGCGGCCGAACTGATCATGCAATCGGCGGAAAAGATCTTTTCGCCGTCCGAAACGGACATTTCCCTGCTCGTGCTTATCGTTCTGGGTGTTTCTGTCGCCGTCAAGCTCTTTATGTTCTTATTTAACCGAAGCCTTGGCAAAGCCATTTCTTCGGAAACCCTCAAAGCGACCGCCGCCGACAGCATCTCCGACGTCATCGCCACGACCGCCGTCCTCATTTCCGCCATCATTTCGCGCTTTACAAGCCTCGAACTCGACGGGTATCTCGGCGTTGTGGTCGCCCTCTTTATCGCCGTAACGGGTATCGGCATTCTCAAAGATACCGTGTCCAATCTCCTGGGCAAAGCGCCCGACCCCGAAATTGTACGCGACATCGAAAAGCGCGTGCTTTCCTTTGAAAACGTGCGCGGACTCCACGATCTCACCGTTCACGATTACGGTCAGAATAAATTATACGCGACCGTTCACGTCGAAGTGGACGCGCAGATGTCCATTACTTCCGCGCACGATCTGGCTGACCGCATCGAAAAGGATTTCGCACAGCATACCGCCATCGCCCTGACCGTACATATCGATCCGCTCGTCTATGACGATCCCGAACTCAACCGCCTGCGCGATGAAATCTATCGCATTGTGGACGAGATCGACCCCTCTTTGAAAATGCACGATTTCCGCATGGTCGGCGGCGAAACGCATAAGAACCTTATTTTTGACGTCGCCGTACCCTTCGACTGCAAAATCTCCGACGCCGAGATCCAACAGCGCATCAAAGACGGCGTTTCCCTGCTCGACGGCCATTATGACGCCGTCGCGACCATAGAGCGCCAGAATATCGAATAAACTATTCCCTGCCGGAGCTTCACAATGAAACATTCCGCTGTTCAGACAAATTTGACGACAGAAAAGACGGATCGTCCCGCGCCCGATTCGCGCGGGACTTTTTATACCCGCACTTTTTCAGAACTGCCCGCCGCGGCAAAAGCGATCCGCGAAGAAGTGTTCGTGCGCGAACAGGGCTTTGCGGAAGAATTTGACGAAATCGACGCAAAAGCCGTACACATACTCCTGTTTTTCGGACAAAAAGCCATAGGTACCTGCCGTTTCTTTCAAAGCGGCGGCACATGGCTGATCGGACGCGTCGCCGTCCTCCGCGAATTCCGCGGCAAAGGCTGCGGCAAAATGCTGTTGCAGGCGGCAGAACAGGAGATGCGAAAGTTCGGCGCAATATCCTGCTCCCTGCACGCACAGTGCCGCGCCATGGAATTTTATGCGCGGTGCGGGTATTCCCCCTGCGGCGAGCCCTTCGACGAGGAAGGCTGCCCGCATATCCTGATGCAAAAATTGTTGGACTGATTATGAGGGCGGACAAAGTTTTTTATCCGCCCTCATTCTGCTTTTGTCCGCCTGTCTTTTTATCCCTTTTCCCTGCAACCCTGTCTATTTCCCACCGCCCCCATCCGCTTTACCGCTTCCCGTATTTTTTACCGCCGCTCCCCTTTCCTGCCTGCGTTTGGCTCAGCCGAAACCCGTCGACGCGGCACGAAGCGTCTCTTTTCCCGCCTTTGGCAGATCTTTTATCGGCATGGCTGACCGTTTCCGTCGGCATCCTTTCGCCTCGGTTGTCTGCTCTGCCTGCATGTACTTTACGATCGGTTAATTGTCAAACCTGGTGCAACATTTAATAGTATAATTCACCATCGTTTAAAATAAGCCCGAATCATTTTGATTCGGGCTTATTTTATATCCTGCTTTTGTTTTTGACTTCGGAGTCTGTTTTCACCTTTTACTTCTTTGTTTCGCTTTCGTCCTTTGCGTCTGTGACACCTTCCGATTTTGCACTGCCGTCCGCTTTTTCTGCGGTTGTTTTTTCCGCTTTGGAAGCCTCCGTCTGTTCTTTTTCCCCGCCGAAGAGCGAGATCAGAATGAATACCGCATAGACCGCGATCTCCGCAATGAGAATGACAAAACGGAACCAGCTGAGAAACTCACTGAAGCCTTGATTGTATCCCGACAGTCCGTAAATGGAAGAGAGGATGGACACAAAAGCATCGATCGCCGTAAAAATCAGCGTCACAATGAACGCCGTTTTGGCGGTACGCCGCAGATCCTCATCCTCGCTCTTGACGATCACATAACCGCCCACGATGGCATACGCGATCAAACTGACATACCCGCACAGCCAGATCAACGCCTTTTTCCAACGATTGGTCCAGATATTTTTCATGTTTCCCTCCTTTTTCTTCATTATACGATATGAAAATTATTTTTGTCAACAGAAATATGAAATTTAATGGCGGACAGGGCGTTTTCCAGCAGTCTTTCCCTCTTTTATCTGTGTTCAAGATCAAAAATCTTTTTTATTCTTATCCTGTTCCTTGCCAAAAAATTTCCCATGACAAAACAATTTCCCCTTACACCGACAGGGCCGCCGCGCACATTTGTGCGCGGCGGCCCTGCATTTTTATAAAAATAAATTATGCCAGCATTTGCATGAGCTTATTAAAATTCTTTTCCTTTGCCTTTTTATAACAAAAAAATATATCGATCAGCGGCCATATTCCCAAAGTCAGCCATCCGACCAACAGCTTTCCTACGCCTAATCCCACATCTCCGATTACAAACCTGTCTACACCGATCCCGCCCAAAAAAACAGACAATAAAATAATACCCACCGTCCCGTGCAGTTTCACAGACAATATTTCATCCGCCAAGGAATCATTCGCCGCCCGCAAACGGTTTTTTATCGTCACATACTTTTCCTCCGGCACTTTGTCTTTGATTACCCCCAGCACTTCCATAACGCGCTCTTCCGTCATTTTTCTCTCCTCCGTAATAATACAAAACGTATCATTTCATACGTTTTGTATTATTATATCCATTTTAAAAACATATGGCAATCGTTTTGTATGGTTTAAACCCATAAAAAAGCACATTTTGTATAATAATAGAAAAGGAGAAGCACCTATGTTTCGATTAAAAGAGTTGAGAGAAGAAAGCGGGATCAAACGGAGCGAGCTTGCACGGCAATTGGGGATCAATGCAGGCACGATCGCAAATTATGAAAACGAAATACGGCAAGCACCGTACGAATATCTGATACTCTTTGCAAAGTATTTCGATGTGAGTGTAGATTATTTGCTGGGAAAAGAGGAAACCGAAGAAGTCAAGACAAGGCTGAACGGAGCGCTCAACGAAAGCGAACGGCAACTGATCGAAGCTTACAGAAATTGCTCACCGACGGGAAAAAGCAGAATTTTAGAATACGCAGACCTTTGGAAAAATCATCAGGCATGATTTAATAGCCGAAAAACTGCGCCGTATTTTTATTCTTGTCATTGCTTTCATATCTGTGCGGCATATTCCAAAATTAACTTATGCTGAGCACGGGCAAAAACTTTTTGCCCGTGCTCTTGTTGTCTGCAAATTAATAATAATCCATTCTGAAACAGCTTTGTGACGGCAGCATATTTTTTATATTAGAAACTTAAAAAAGCTACGTTGAGTTTAAAAGATCCCGTGCCAACAAACGGGATCTTTTATGGGATCTTTTGCGAAATAAAAAATACTCGAAAGAATCAGATTTTTTCGCGGAACGCAAAAAAAAGACACCCGAAACAAATCGAGTGTCTTAAAATTGGATGCGGCAACTACCTATCCTCCCGGAGGGTGATCCTCAAGTACTTTCGGCGTAAGAGAGCTTAACTTCTGTGTTCGGTATGAGAACAGGTGGATCCTCTCTGCTATCGTCACCGCAATGGCTATATAAACTGCGCTTCCCGCAGCGTATATACTGTATGATTTCTTCCCCTTATCCAAGAAAAAATCACGTCAAACTTCGGGGAATTTTCCTTCCCTCAGAAGATTGACAACTGCATAGCCTTTTCGAAATATTACTCTGGCAAGACTTTTCTTTCTGTGCTCGTTGAAATTATAGTCTTTTCTCCGTATTTCAGGATTCGTATTCCGCTTTTCTCAATTTCTTGAGATCAAGCCCTCGACCTATTAGTATCGGTCAGCTACACGCATTACTGCGCTTACACCTCCGACCTATCAACCTTGTTGTCTGCAAGGGGTCTTACTACCTTACGATATGGGATATCTTATCTTGAGGTGAGTTTCAC
>ERZ1106930.61-NODE-61-length-58064-cov-659.862452_pt1 | contig 58064 bp, 45 predicted proteins | sample MGYA00403663_ERZ1106930 | MGnify/ENA primary metagenome ERZ1106930 (study PRJEB35170, sample SAMEA104062438) | human gut metagenome | biome: human gut; feature: human-associated habitat; material: faeces | place: Denmark | collected 2012-06-26 ... | reverse complement strand
CCGCCGTTGGTTTCAAATTGAATCTGAAATTCCGTCTGCGTCCATTTTGCGTACAGAGTGGTGTCCGCCGAAAGGGTATAGGGGAAACGCACGCGTTCGCCCGAAAGTGCGGAATTTGTGAACCATCCGTCAAAACGGAAATGTTCCCGCGCGGAAGCGGGTTCGCTTTCGATTTTACCTGTCCAGCTTCCCGAATTTTCTACAGCTGTGCCGCCGTTGGTTTCAAATTGAATCTGAAATTCCGTCTGCGTCCATTTTGCGTACACATCCAAATCGGAGGTCAAAGGTTTTTGTTCATACTCATTCCCGCTAAAGCTCTGCTGCCAGACGTCTTTATCCAGGAACCAGCCGCCGAAGGTAAAATGTTCGGGTGCGGTAAGGTTTGGAGTTTCGATCGCTTCATTGCCCGAAGTCTGTACGGTCGAAACAAGCTCTGTGTCATTGTAAAAACGCACAGAATATTGTTTCGCTTCCGGTTCGGATGAATCGGTTTTGATATTACAAGCGGTCAATATGCTTATAATACCTGTGAGAAATAAAAACGTGCATAAAATGCTGATAAATTTCTTCATTGGTTCTTTCCTTTTGGTTTTTATTGGCTGTTCTATTGTATAATAATATAAAATAATGTCAAATGTATTTGACAAAATTCAGCAAAAACAAAGTGAATATTTTGTGATTAAATAAAGAAAAATTGGGATGCACATCATTTTCAGGCAAAATGTTTAGTAAATCAACAATTTAAGGTGCAGGGAGCGGGACAATTTTACTCGTAGAATGAAATCACATGGCGGATACCTGATAAAATCGGGGACAAGCATTGTTTTTTTATGAGAGCCGATCAAAAATTCTGTCTCAGTGCACGAAAAAGCCAAAAACAGAAGAACGGCGTACCATCGGTACGCCGTTCTCCTAAAACAAATGAGAAAAAATATGGGTAGTGAGTGTGATCTTATTTCATAATATGGTGCAAAGAAAAAATTATATTGCACACATATTTACAACCATATTATACAGCATAAAGGTTAACAAGTCAAGTTTTTTTTTAAAAAATATAAAATTTAATTCTAATCGACAAGAATATGCTTTTTGTTTTTTTGTCATAAATTTTGATGACGTTTTTTAAAAAAATTGTCGAATTTTGGAACAGTACAATTATGGCAAGAAAGGGCGCCTGTTTGACGCGTGATCGCCTTACGAAAAAAGAATTAAACAGTGGAAATAATTTCGACTATACGTCATTGAAAAATTCGGACAAAAAAATAAATTCGGCGGCGTATAAAAAATTTTTTTTAAATGTAATCACCGCCTAAAAGACTTCCCGTATATGTTCGGCGGCCCGATTTTGTAAAAATTATGCAATGACGTTATCGCATAACAGAAGCAAATTACCCGATAAAAGAGCGCTGTGGCAGGCAAAAGTGCGGAAGCCGTTTTTTTATGAATAAAAAAAACGATATTTTCTTGCGTAAAAGAAGAAAATCTGCTATGATATTGAGAAGAAAAAGGAGCTTGAAAAAATGTTCAATATCGTTCTGGTAGAGCCTGAGATCCCGCAGAATACGGGGAATATTGTGCGGACGTGTGCGGCGACGGGGTGCCGCCTGCACCTGGTGCGCCCGCTCGGTTTTGAAGTTTCGGACAAATATCTGAAGCGCGCGGGGTTGGATTACTGGCATTTTGTGGATATAACTTATTATGACAGCGTGGACGAACTGTTTGAAAAAAATCCGGACGGGAAATTTTATTTTTTTTCGACCAAGGCGGCCAAGACACACAGCGACGTGCAATACAGGGAAGGCGATTTTCTCGTGTTCGGCAAAGAAACGAAAGGTCTGCCCGAACCGTTGCTGGCGGCGCATTATAAAGATGCAGTGCGCATTCCGATGATCGGAGAAATACGTTCGCTGAATCTTTCCAATTCGGTGGCGATCGCAATTTACGAAGCGTGGCGCCAGACGGGATATGCGCAGGGGAATTTCTGCGGCAGGCTCAGAAGCGTTGAGCCGCAAAAATAACGCGGAGAGCGCTTTTTTCTGGCGGGCGGCGGACGCGGCGCGGAAGATTTTTTAAAAAGAACAGTTTTTGAAACGCGGGAAAACCTTGGCAAGAACTGTATATGCGGCGGGGGCAATTCCTTGACAAGAGAATAAAAAAAGTATATCATTATATATGGAATAAAAATCCAAAGGAGATAACGTAATGAACAAGAAATCTGTTACGGATGTTGACGTTAAAGGCAAAAGGGTTCTCGTCCGCTGTGATTTCAACGTCCCGATGAAGGACGGCAAGATCACCGACGAAAACAGGATCATGGGTGCTCTGCCGACCATTAAATATCTGATGGGGCAGGGAGCGAAAGTGGTACTTTGCTCGCATATGGGCAAACCTCACAATGTTTTCGACGAAAAAGTGAAGCTCAATAAAAAAGAGAAGAAGGCAGTCGAAGCGCTGCCGGAATCGGAGCGTGCGGCGGCAACGGAAGAATATATTGCGAAAGCCAAGAAGAACGATCCCGTGAAGCTGACGCTCAGACCCGTAGCGGACAGATTGAATCAGCTTCTTGACAATAAAGTTACGTTTGCGACGGACGTGATCGGTCCCGATGCGGAAAAGAAAGTGGCGGCTCTCAAACCGGGCGAATGCGTTCTGTTGGAAAACCTGCGTTTTTATGCAGGGGAAGAGGGCAGGGATCTTGAATTCTGCAAGAAACTTGCTTCTTACTGCGATGTTTATGTGAACGACGCATTCGGAACGGCGCACCGTTCTCACGCTTCTACGGCGGCGATCGTGGAATACGGCCTGGTAAAGACGGCGGTCTGCGGCTTTTTGATCCAGAAAGAGCTGGAAGTCATGGCGGACAGCCTGGATCATCCGGTACATCCGTTTGTGGCGGTGCTGGGCGGTGCGAAGGTTGCGGACAAGCTGAACGTGATAGCGAACCTGCTGAATAAGTGCGACACGCTGATCATCGGCGGCGGCATGGCTTACACGTTTGTGAAAGCGCAGGGATATGAGATCGGCAAGTCGTTGGTGGACGATGAAAAGATCGGATACTGCAAGGACATGATGGCGAAAGCGAAAGAGATGGGCAAGAAACTGCTTCTGCCCGTGGATGCGGTGATCGCCAAAGATTTCCCGAATCCGATCGACGCCCCGATCGAAGTAAAGACGGTGGACATCGACAAGATTCCTGCAGACATGGAAGCGTTGGATATCGGCGAAGCAACGCAGAAGCTCTTTGCGGATGCGATCAAAGGCGCGAAGACAGTTGTCTGGAACGGGCCGATGGGGGTCTTTGAAAATCCGATCCTTGCAAAAGGAACGATCGCGGTAGCCAAGGCGATGGCGGACGCGAAGGATGCGACGACGATCATTGGCGGCGGTGACAGTGCGGCGGCGGTGCAGCAGCTCGGCTTTGCGGACAAGATGACGCATATTTCGACGGGCGGCGGCGCTTCTTTGGAATTGATGGAAGGAAAAGTTCTTCCCGGCATTGCGTGCCTGAACGATAAAGACTAAAAGACAGAATTTGTGCGGAAAACCGTGATCGGTTTTCCGCAATTTACAGAAAAAGAGGACGATTATGAGAAAACCGATTATAGCTGGAAACTGGAAAATGAACAATACGGCGGCGGAAGGCGTAGCGCTTGTGAATGCGCTGAAACCGCTGGTGGCGGATGCGGAATGCGACGTTGTGGTCTGCGTACCGTTCACGGATATCCCTGCGGTGTCGGAAGCGCTGAAAGGCAGTAACATTGCTCTGGGCGCGCAGAACGTGCATTTTGCGGAAAAAGGCGCTTATACGGGCGAGATCTCTGCGGCGATGCTGAAAGAATACGGCGTGAAATATGTCATTATCGGGCATAGCGAACGCCGTCAGTATTTCGGTGAAACGGATGAGACGGTAAACAAACGCATGCATGCGGCGCTGGCGGCGGGGCTGACCCCGATCGTCTGTGTGGGCGAGAGCCTGCAGGAGCGCGAAACGGGCAAGACGGAGGACGTGCTTTCCGTGCAGATCCGCGAGGGACTGAAAGGATTGGACGACGTTTCCAAAATCGTCATTGCATACGAGCCGATCTGGGCGATCGGTACGGGTAAAACGGCTACGGCGGAGCAGGCGAACGAGACCATCGGCTTTATTCGCAAGACGTGTGCGGAAGTGTTCTGCCCGAAATGTGCGGAAAAAGTCCGCATTCAGTATGGCGGAAGCATGAATGCCAAAAACTGCAAAGAGCTCATGGCGATGCCTGAGATCGACGGCGGGCTGATCGGCGGCGCGTCTTTGAAGTCGGAAGATTTTTCCGTCATCGTGCACTATAATAAATAATTGATCTGCACGAAGCGGCATTGATACCGTTAAAATCTCCAAAAATATTATACAAAGAGCAAGGCGTTCGGAATTTTCCGAACGCCTTGCTCTTTCTGATTTTCAGGAATTCAGGTTTTTCAGCGTCAAAAATTTCGGGATCATAAAAAAACAGCCGCGCAAAGGCGGCTGTCATAGGTATGGGATACTTTTAATCAAGCGCGAAGCCTGCCCGTGCGGGGAACAGGTTTCGCGCTTTTGTCGTCAGATATTGAGAAGGCGCAGAATGTGTTTGGAAACGATCATCAGGATCAGGTCGATGATCCAGATAATGTTCCAGCCCAAAATAAGGCGCAAGATCGCCGCAACGATTTTCCCCTCCAAAAGCCTGGTGACGAAGCCGCAGATCAGTGACGTCACGGGAATGATCGCAAGGATTACGCTGACGAGGTAGCTTAATCCGAAGTAATCGCTTTTTTGCTTAGCCATAGTCATATTCTCCTTTTATGAAGATAATTTGATAGTACTATTATACTACGCGCGCGCGGAAATGTCAATGACTGATTTTCTGAAAGATTTTGTGAAGTTACCGTGGCTTTTTGTTATATTAACTATAAATTTTCGTGATAATTGAAATATGAGAAAATGATTTGACAAATGAATTCGGATTTCATATAATAAAACCATGAAAACAGCAAGGGCGCTGTGAGCGAATGTTTTTTATAAGGCAGGAACTCACGGCGTTTTTGTTTGGGATGAGTTTGAGCAAAAAGGAAAGAGGGCCTGTGGAGGCAAAGGAGAAGAAGGAAATGAAGATCCCTGAAATTTTCGGAGAGAGCGTATTTAATTTGCAGGTGATGCAGGATAAACTTCCGAAAGATGTATTCAAGTCGCTGAAAAAGACGATAGACGAAGGTTTGCCTTTGGACACGTCGATCGCGGGCATCGTGGCGAACGCGATGAAGGACTGGGCGGTCGAGAAAGGCGCGACGCATTTTACGCATTGGTTCCAGCCGATGACGGGAATCACGGCGGAGAAGCACGACGGGTTTATTTCTCCCGTGAAAGACGGAAAAGTCATCATGGATTTTTCCTGGAAAGAGCTGGTGGTAGGCGAGCCGGACGCGTCCTCATTCCCGAGCGGCGGAGTCCGTGCGACGTTTGAAGCGCGCGGCTATACGACATGGGATCCGACCTCTTTTGCGTTTATCAAGGACGGCACGCTGTGCATTCCGACGGCGTTCGTATCGTACAGCGGGGAGGTTCTGGACAAAAAGACGCCTCTTTTAAAGAGTATGCGGGCATTGAATAAGCAGGCTTTGCGTATTTTGCGTCTTTTCGGGAACACGACCGCAAAGCGCGTATTCCCGACGGTCGGTGCGGAGCAGGAATATTTCCTGATCGACCGCAAGATGTACGATGCGCGCAAAGACCTCGTATTTTCCGGCAGGACGCTGTTCGGCGCGAAACCTCCGAAAGGGCAGGAGCTGGAAGATCATTATTTCGGGCCGATCAAACTGCGTGTGAGTGCGTTCATGCACGATTTGGACGTTGAGTTGTGGCGTTTGGGTATTCTTGCCAAGACGGAGCACAACGAAGTGGCGCCCGCGCAGCACGAGATTGCACCGATCTTTACCATCACGAACGTAGCTTCCGACCAGAACCAGCTGATGATGGAGACGATGAAAAAAGTTGCCGCGAAGCACGGTCTGTACTGCCTGTTGCATGAAAAGCCGTTTGCAGGCGTCAACGGTTCGGGCAAACACAACAACTGGTCCATGAGCACGGACACGGGGCTGAATCTTCTCGATCCCGGTTCGACTCCTGCGGAGAACAGTCAGTTCATCACCTTCCTGCTTGCGGTCGTGAAAGCGGTGGACGAACACCAGGATCTGCTGCGCCTGTCCGTGGCGAGTGCCGGAAACGACCATCGTCTGGGTGCGAACGAAGCGCCTCCCGCGATCGTGTCCATGTATGTGGGCGAAGAGCTTGCAGGGGTGATCGAAGCACTGGAAAAGGACGTCAAATACAACGGCAAGGGAAAACAGGTGATGAAGCTGGGCGTGGATACGCTGCCTGATCTTCCCAAGGATACGACCGACCGCAACCGTACTTCTCCGTTTGCGTTTACGGGCAACAAATTCGAGTTCCGTATGCTCGGATCCACGTTCTCCATCGCAGGCCCGAACATCATCATCAATACGATCGTTGCGGACGAACTGCGCCAGTTCGCGGATGAACTGGAAGGCGCGAAGGATTTCAACGAAGCGCTGCACGAACTGGTTGCCAGGACGATCAAAGAGCATAAACGCATTATTTTCAACGGCAACAACTATACCGAAGAATGGACGAAAGAAGCGAAGAAACGCGGGCTTTTGAACCTGCGCAACAGTGCGGAAGCACTTCCGTATTTTGCGTCGAAAAAGAATATCGAACTTTTCGAGCGCAATGACGTATTTACGGAACGCGAGGTCCGTTCGCGTACGGAGATCATGCTCGAGAATTACGGCAAAGTGCTGACGATCGAGGCTCTGACGATGATCGAGATGGGCAAAAAAGATATTTTCCCTGCCGTGAACAGTTATATCAACGATCTGTGTGCGGCGGTTTCGGCAAAGAGCGCCATGGGCGCTTCCTGTGCGGCGGAAAAAGAACTGATCAAAAAACTTTCCGCTTCCAACGAGGCCATGTACTTCAAGATCGGCGAGATCGAGCAGCTTCTGGTAGAAGTCAAGGGGATCACCGACGCCGAACAGTCCGCCCGCTTCTTTGCGGATAAGATCATTCCCGTTATGCAGGAAATGCGCGCTTACGCCGACGATATGGAAGTCAATACGGCGAAAAAATACTGGCCGTTCCCGACTTACGGCGATATCCTCTTCAGCGTCTGATCGTAAGATGCTTGCCTGTCCGCTTCACGCGGCAGGTTGGCGTAACGAAAAATTTTCCTCCCTTCTTCGCGCGCCGGTTGCTTTTCGTAAGGCGGCGCACGGCAGAACGGGTCGGAAGGATACGGGTCAGCCTTCGGCTGGCTGTCAATTGAAAATTCGCAATGGCGCGGTAGGAAATTTTTTCCGCAGATGTTTTTTAAGCAAACATTTGCTGCCGCGTCTTTTTTCTTTGTTTAAATATTACAATTTATCATAAAAGGAGTGAGATTATGGAAGGTATCTATGGATCCACAGGGGTATGGTTCCTGATCGGAGCGATACTTGTATGGTTTATGCAAGCGGGTTTTGCGATGGTCGAAACGGGATTTACGCGAGCGAAGAATGCCGGCAACATCATCATGAAAAACCTGATGGACTTCTGTCTCGGGACGATCGTATTCGTACTGCTCGGGGCAGGGCTGTTGATGGGGGAAGACGCGTTGTTCGGCTTGATCGGACTGCCGAATCTGGACCTGTTCTCGGATTTTGCGAACTATGACTGGTCAACGTTCTTCTTTAACCTTGTATTCTGTGCGACGACGGCGACGATCGTATCGGGAGCCATGGCGGAGCGCACGAAATTCTTGTCGTATTGTATTTATTCGCTGGTGATCAGTGCGATCGTATATCCGATCGAAGCGCACTGGGCATGGGGCGGCGGCTGGCTCGCAAACGAAATTCTCGGTGTGACGTACATTGATTTTGCGGGATCTTCGCTCATTCACATGGTTGGCGGTATTTCATCCTTTATCGGCGCGCTGATCCTTGGGCCGCGCTGGGGAAAATATCTGGACAAAGACGGTAAGCCGACGCTGAACCGCAAGGAAGTGAAATTTATCCGCGCGATTCCGGGCCACAACCTGACGATCGGCGCTTTGGGTGTGTTTATTCTCTGGTTCTGCTGGTACGGATTCAACGGCGCTGCGGCGGGCGATATTACGCAGTTGGCGCAGATCCTTGTCACGACGACGGTTGCAACGGCTTCCGCGACTTGTGCGACGATGATCTTTACCTGGATCCGCAATAAAAAGCCGGACGTATCCATGACGCTCAACGGCTCTCTGGCAGGTTTGGTTGCGATCACGGCGGGCTGCGCCGTGGTGGATGTGGTAGGTTCTTTCTTTATCGGTGTTGTAGCAGGTATTCTGGTTGTTGTGGCAGTAGAAGTGATTGATAAAAAGTTCCATGTGGATGACCCGGTCGGCGCGATCGCGGTGCACGGATGCAACGGGCTTTGGGGCACGATCGCCTGCGGATTGTTCTCTACGAGCACTGGCCTGTTCTACACGGGAAGTTTTGCACAGCTGGCGGTACAGCTGATCGGTATCGTGGCGATCGCCGCTTGGACGATCGTGTGCATGATCGGTCTGTTCCAGCTTCTCAAACATACGGTCGGCCTGCGTGCGTCGAAGATCGAGGAAACGGAAGGTCTCGACAAACACGAACACGGTCTGCCGAGCGCCTATGCGGATTTTGCGGCTGTTCCGCTCGCGGCGGAAATGCTGGATCCCGAAGGAGTGCCTTCTCCGGTGGAAGGGGTTCCCGTTCTCGACACATCGGCTGTGTCCGCTGCGCCTGAACTCAAACAGAGCGGCATGGATGCTAAGCTCACAAAGGTAAGCATTCTGACGAAGCAGTCCAAATTTGAAGAATTGAAGAAGGCTCTTGCCGAGATCGGCGTGACAGGGCTTACGGTGACGCAGGTACTCGGGTGCGGCGTACAGAAAGGCGCGGGCGAATATTACCGCGGCGTAAAAGTGGATATGGATCTTTTGCCGAAGGTAAAAGTGGAAGTCGTCGTCAGCAAAGTTCCTGTCGAGCAGGTCGTTGCGGCGGCAAGGAAAGCGCTCTATACGGGACATATCGGCGACGGCAAGATCTTCGTTTACGACGTGGAAGACGTGGTGCGCGTGCGTACGGGTGAATCGGGGTACGAAGCATTGCAGGATCCCGAAAACAAAGACTGATCTTTCTGGAAGGAAGAGTTTTGAAACCGCATAAATTTTGGCTTCATGGTCGGGACAAAAAAGTTTCGCAATGAGCGGAAGTCGGTTTCGGTTATGCATGGGCAGCAAAGCCCTTGCTTATGAAATGCTCACACGGCTCTCTCATAGATATCGGGGCGCCCCTCCGCCAAGCGGAGGGGCGCCTTGATTTTAATGCAAAAAAATGAAAGGGGGTCAGAAAACGAAGGCAGTTTTGTCAGTGAAACCGCCGTGTTGAAAACGCAGATTGACGGATCGGTAAAATGAAGGGGCGGGGTCAGAAAACGAAGGCAGTTTTGTCAGTGAAACCGTCGTGTTGAAAATGCAGATTGGCGGATCGTGTTATCGTTTTTCTGAGGGATCGGAGCCGTGTTCATCCTGCGGGTTGGTTTGTTCTGCGGCATCGGGTTGATCCGTGTTGTTCGCCTTTTCATTGCCGCTTTGTTTTTCCTGCCATTCCTGAATGGTATTGCGGACTTTTTCGCGGCGTTTTTCGGAAGGAATCAGAGAGGGAAAGGCTTTGGCGAGACGGCTCTTTTCGATCTTGTCATACAGGGCGTCAGTGCGCTTTGCGTTGCGGTAGCGCAGGTTTTCGATGGCCTGTGCGCCGCTTTCTTTCAGATTGTCCAGCTTTTCACTGCCGTTTTGGCGTATTTCGCCGATTTTTTCGGCACTTTTTGCGGTCGCATGGGACAGGGCGCTGCCGAGCGCGTCGGAACCAAGCCGCAGCGCCGCGTTGATCTTTTGCAATTCTTTGAGGCGTTTGCCGAGAGCCGAGATCTGCAGCAGCGTAAAGACGAGGTCGGTCACGAAGGCCGCGGCGCAGATGCCGAGAAAGATGTACCCTGCAAGGAGAGGAATATGACCGAGCAGCGCGGCAAACGTGGGTTGGATACCGTAAAGAACGGCGATGGCGGCAATGCCCCAGAGCAGGGACATTTCGGGACAGATAAACCCGCCTATATTGAATTTCCTGTTTGAGTAATCCCACCATTTTTTATGAAAGATCTTTTCGAGCACGAAGCCTGTCAGAAATTCCAGGACGGAACAGAGGAGCACGGAAACGAAAAAGACGGCCCACGGATATTTTTTCAGAGGCGTAAGGCAGAGCAGCAGCAAGGCGACTCCCGTGCCGTAGATGGGGCAGACGGGGCCGTTCAGAAATCCGCGGTTGATAAATTTCCCCGTTTTGAGCGTTGCAAAAATAACTTCGCTGCACCAACCCAAAAACGAATAGAGAAAAAAGTAAACAAACAGTTCATAGAGACTGAAAGAACCTAAAAGGATATGAGACATAAAAACTCCTGTGATTTCAGACAAGATGAGCGAGCAAAACCGATAGAATGAACGGGGCGCCGCGGTAAATGACGTGAATTTGCGCGGGCAGGAAACGGCGGTGTTTCGGCGATCCCGATGGCGAAAAACGAAAGGGAACTGCCGCCGAAAGAAAGTCTGATCCTGTCAAAGTATAGCATAAAGGCATGGAAAAGACAAGATTTTGCAGAAATATGAAGAAAAAAATAAACTTAACCTGCGCTTATACCATGTATTCAAAATGGCGAAACTTCAAATTGGGCTGTTGTGCTTGACGGTAAAAAGTGATATGAACTATAATAAAAGGGAATTTGAAAGAAACGCCGAGAGCGTAACTTATGGGAGAGGAAGAGATGCTGATGCGGGAAGGACAATTCAGGAACCCGTCGGGTTGTGCGATAACGGGGATCATCGATCGCAGCGGAAAGAGAATGAGCGGATCCTTGATGATCGACTCGATCGAGGTGATGCATGACCGTTCGAACGGATTGGGCGGCGGATTTGCCGGGTACGGGATATATCCGCATTATAAAGATTTCTATGCGTTTCATCTGTTTTTTGACGGGGAGAGCGCGCGTTCGGAGACGGAGGCGTTTTTAGGCAGGCATTTTGAAATTGCCTATTCGTCGCAGATCCAGACGCGGAAGATGCCTGCGATCACGGACGAGCCGCTGATCTACCGTTATTTTGTGACGCCGCTTTCGCGGAAACTGGCGGACAGTCATCTGGATGAGCGCGAATACGTGGCGCGGTGCGCGAACCGCGTGAACGTGCAGATCAACGGCGCGTATGTTTTTTCCTGCGGGAAGAATATGGGAATATTCAAAGGCGTGGGATTCCCGGAAGATATCGGAAGGTATTACCGTCTGGAAGAGTATGAAGGGTATGCTTGGACGTGCCACGGCAGGTATCCGACGAATACGCCGGGCTGGTGGGGCGGTGCGCATCCGTTCGGGCTGCTGGATTTTTCCATTGTGCATAACGGTGAAATTTCGTCGTACGACGCGAACCGCCGCTATATCGAGATGTTCGGGTACAAGTGCACGCTGCAGACGGATACGGAAGTGATCACCTATATTATAGATTATCTTGTCCGCAAGCGCGGTCTGACGCTGAAAGAGACGGCGCATGTGATCGCCGCGTCTTTCTGGTCGACCATACAGGATAAGGACGAGACGGCGCGCGAGCAGGAAACTTTGTTGCGGCGGATGTTCCCGTCGCTTCTGATCACGGGGCCTTTTTCCATCATACTCGGCTATACGGGCGGACTGATGACGCTGGGAGATCGGCTGAAACTGCGGTCTTTGGTGTGTGCGGAAAAGGGAGATATCGCGTACATGGCGAGCGAGGAGAGCGCGATCCGCAGGATCCAGCCGAATCCGGACAAGGTCTATTCTCCGGCGGGCGGCGAGCCGGTCATTTACGAACTGTACGATAAGGAGAGTGTGCGATGAATATTTACATACAGCCGGAATACGAAGTCGTACGGGACAGGGACCGCTGCATTGCCTGCCGCGTATGCGAGCGGCAGTGCGCGAATCTTGTGCACTCTTTCGATGCGGAAACGGGCAAGATGCAGGCGGACAGTTCACTGTGCGTGAATTGCCATCGCTGTGTCTGCGTATGTCCGACGCATGCTTTGAAAATTGTCAAATCGGACGATACTTATAAACTCAACGGAAACTGGAGCAATCAGACGATCAATGAAGTGTACCGCCAGGCGAACAGCGGCGGCGTGCTTCTCTCGTCGATGGGAAACCCGAAAGATTATCCCGTTTTCTGGGATAAAATGCTGATCAATGCGTCGCAGGTGACCAACCCGCCCATCGATCCTCTGCGCGAACCGATGGAAACGCAGCTCTGGCTCGGCAAGCGCACGGCGAAGATCGAGCGTGACGAAAAGGGCAGACTGAAAAATACGCTGGCTCCGCAGCTGAAACTCAAAGTTCCGATCATGTTCTCGGCAATGAGTTACGGTTCGATCAGCTATAACGCGCACGAATCGCTGGCGCGGGCGGCGGAAGAGCTCGGCACCTATTACAATACGGGCGAAGGCGGTCTGCACAAAGATTTTTACAAATACGGAAAGAATACGATCGTACAGGTAGCGTCGGGACGGTTCGGCGTGTATAAAGATTATCTGGACACGGCGGCGGCGATCGAGATCAAGATGGGCCAGGGTGCAAAACCGGGCATCGGCGGACATCTTCCCGGAGAAAAAATTTCGGCGGACGTTTCCGAAACGCGCATGATCCCGCAGGGAGTGGATGCAATTTCTCCCGCGCCGCACCACGATATTTATTCGATCGAAGATCTGCGCCAGCTTGTATATTCGCTCAAAGAAGCGACGGATTATAAAAAGCCTGTGATCGTGAAGATCGCGGCGGTGCACAACTGTGCGGCGATCGCAAGCGGCATTGCAAGGAGCGGTGCGGACATTATAGCGATCGACGGCTATCGCGGCGGTACGGGGGCTGCGCCTACACGCATCCGCGATAACGTAGGGATTCCGATAGAGCTTGCTCTCGCGCAGGTCGACGAGCGGCTGCGGGAAGAGGGGATCCGCGACGAAGTTTCCATTGTCGTGGGCGGATCGGTGCGTTCGAGTGCGGATGTCGTGAAAGCAATCGCGCTGGGCGCGGACGCATGTTACATCGGAACGGCGGCATTGCTGGCGCTGGGGTGCCATCTTTGCAGGACTTGCCAGACGGGCAAATGCAACTGGGGCATCGCGACGCAGCGTCCCGATCTCGTAAAGCGGCTGAATCCCGATCTCGGCTATAAGCGGCTCGTCAATCTGGTAACGGCATGGAACCATGAGATCCAGGAAATGATGGGCGGTATGGGCATCAACTCGGTGGAAGCACTGCGCGGAAACCGCCTGATGCTGCGCGGAATCGGGCTTACGGACACCGAACTTTCCGTGCTCGGCATAAAATACGCGGGAGAAAGTATGTAAATCTTGTGATTTTATGCAAAATTCGCTTTTCACAAGCGAAAAAATAAGGTATAATATACAGTATGGAGAACTGTTTGTTCTTGAATCTGCAAAATTATATCTTGTGAGGAAGTTCATATGTTAACATCTATTGTCGGTATCAACTGGGGCGATGAAGGCAAAGGCCGCATGGTAGACTTGCTTTCCAAAGATTTCGACATTGTATGCCGTTATCAGGGCGGTAACAACGCGGGACACACGGTCATCAACGAGCGCGGCAAGTTTGTTCTGAACCTGCTTCCGTCGGGGATTTTGCGTGAAGACGTCGTATGCGTCATGGGCCCCGGCATGGTCATCGACATCCGGCACCTTGTCGGCGAAATGGCGCGCCTGCGCGAAGCGGGGATCGTCATCACGCCGAAAAACCTGAAAATTTCCGACCGTGCGGTCATCACGATGCCGTACAACGTACAGCAGGACTGCCTGGAAGAAGAGCGCCTTGCGGACAAAAAATTCGGCTCGACAAAGCGCGGGATCGCGCCCGTGTATGCGGACAAATACCTCAAAAAGGCATTCCGCATGGGTGAACTTCTGAACATGGAGCTTCTCAAAAAGCGCGTACCCGATATCGTGGAATGGAAAAATCTCACGATCGAAAAGGCGTACGGGGCGGAGGCGGTCAAGGCGGAAGACATGATCGCTTACTTTGAAGAATACGGAACGCCGCTCAAAGATTATATTATCGATGTCGGACTGTATCTGAACGAAGCGAACAAAGCGGGCAAGAAGATCATGTTCGAAGCACAGCTGGGCGCTCTGCGAGACATTGATTTCGGTATTTACCCGTATACGTCTTCGTCCAACACGATCGCGGCGTATGCGCCGATCGGTGCGGGTGTTCCGAATTTGAAACTGGACCGCGTGATCGGGATCATGAAAGCATATTCCTCGTGCGTAGGGGAAGGCCCGTTCACGACGGAGTATTTCGGCGAAAAAGCGGAAAAACTGCGCGCGGCAGGCGGCGAATACGGAGCGGCGACGGGCAGACCCCGCCGTGTGGGGCCGTTCGACGTGGTTGCGTCCAAATACGGGATCCGCTGCCAGGGCGCGGACGAGATCGCGCTGACGAAACTGGATATCCTTTCGGGGCATGACGAGCTGGAGATCTGCACGGCATACGAATTGAACGGCAAAAAGCTGACGGAATTCCCGTTCACGGATGTGCTGGATCAATGCAAGCCCGTATTCGAAAAGATCAAGGGCTGGAACTGCGATATATCCAAATGCCGTAAAAAGGAAGATCTTCCCAAGGAAGCGCTCGATTATATTCATTTTATCGAACGCGCCTGCGAATGTAAAATCCGTTACGTATCTGTAGGCGCAGAACGTGACGCGTATATTGAAATGTAACATCATGGCAACATCTCAAAAGGGTGCCGTGATGGCTTGCCGTGCAAAAACCGGCAGATAATCACGGAAACCCGTCAGCCTCCGCTGCGGCGTTCCGCGAGCGGAGGTTTTTTTATGAAACGTATCTACGTAAACGAAAAATGGTGCCTGGGCTGTCATCTTTGCGAGTACGAATGTGCTTTTGCAAATTCGGGGCTCACCGATATGGTCAAGGCGCTCAAAGGCAAAAAGATCCATCCCAACATTCGCGTGGAAGACCACGGCGACGTGCATTTTGCGGTCAATTGCCGTCATTGCACGGATGCCGTTTGCGTACGTTCCTGCATCGCAGGCGCCCTGTCGTTTGACGGGGAAATGGTACGGATCGATCAGAACAAGTGCGTCGGGTGTCTGACCTGCGTGCTCGTCTGTCCGTACGGCGCCATCTTGCCCGACGATGAAGGGCATGTCGCGCAGAAATGTATGCTCTGTACGAACAATTTCAGCAAAGAGCCGAATTGCGTGCGGCATTGTCTGAACAATGCGATCGTCTATGAGGAGAGGGATTGAATATGCAATATGTGATCATCGGAAATTCAACGGCTGCGATCGCGGCAGCCGAGCAGATCCGCTTACACGATGCGGAGGGCAAAATCACAATGATTTCGGACGAGCCGTACCACACGTACGGCAGGCCGCTTATTTCGTATTATCTGCTGGGAAAAACAGATGCAGAACGCATGAAATACCGCCCGGCTGATTTTTATGAACGTAACCGCATCGACACGATTTTTTCCAAACGTGTTGAAAAAATCGATGCGGAAAAGAAAAAAGTTGTCCTTTCGGACGGGAAGAAGATCGGTTACGATAAACTGCTCGTCGCAACGGGGAGCCGTCCGTTCAATCCGCCTATGGAAGGGATCGAAAGCGTGCCCTGCAAATTTAATTTCATGACATTTGACGATGCGTTGGCTTTGGAAAAGGTTCTTTCGCCCGACAAGAGCGTTTTGATCATCGGCGCGGGCCTGATCGGGCTCAAATGCCTGGAAGGAATTGCCGACAGGGTGCGCGAAGTTGCCGTCGTGGATATGGCGGACCGCGTTCTCCCCAGTATTCTGGACGAATACGGTGCGTCGCTTGTTCAGCATGAACTGGAGGAACACAAAGCGACGTTTTATCTTTCGGACAGCGTGCAGAAATTCGACGGAAACACGGCGCATCTGAAGAGCGGAAAAGAGATCGCATTCGACATCCTCGTGGTGGCGGTCGGGGTGCGCCCGAACGTGGAACTTGTGAAAGATGCGGGCGGTAAAGTCGGCCGCGGTATTCTTACGGATGACAGACAGGAAACATCTTTAAAGGACGTCTATGCTGCGGGCGACTGCACGGAAAGCTATGACATCACCGCGCAGACCAGCAGAATTTTGGCGCTTTTGCCCAACGCGCAGTTCCAGGGCGCGTGTGCAGGGGCGAACATGGCGGGCGGCGAAGCGCACTTTACCAATGCCGTGCCGATGAATGCGATAGGATTTTTCGGGTCGCATATCCTGACGGCAGGTTCATATTTCGGTGATACGTATGTCGAAAAGAGCGGCGATACCTATAAAAAGCTCTTTTATTCGGACAATAAGCTCAACGGGTTTATTCTGGTAAACAGGCCGGAGAGGGCGGGAATATACACTTCGTTGCTGCGCAATGCGACGCCTTTGGACGAAGTGGATTTTGAATCTTTGAAAAAGGAGCCTGCTCTGATGGCATTTTCGGCGCAATACCGTGCGGAGAAACTTTCCCGGCGCGTATGAAGAGGGCGAGGGAGGAGAAAAAATTATGAGAATCGATGCAAACGGACTTCATTTTTCCGTCCTGGACAAAGCGATACGCGATGCGGAGGACAGGGAAATCATTATAGACAACTGTATCGGGCAGCGCTATATCGGATGCGGGCTGTCCGGGAAGGCTATTGAGATCAACGGGACGCCCGGAAACGCCTTGGGTGCATATCTGAACGGCGCAAGCATTGCGGTGCACGGGAATGTACAGGAAGCGACGGGCGATACCATGAACGGCGGAGAGATCGTCGTCTATGGCAGCGCCGGCGATGCGACGGGGTATGCGATGCGCGGCGGCAAGATTTTTGTGGAAGGCGATGTCGGATATCGCTGCGGTATTCATATGAAAGCGTATCGGGAAAACAAACCCGCGATCGTGATCGGCGGCAGAACGGGAAGCTTTTTGGGCGAGTACCAGGCGGGCGGAATCATCATCGTGCTCGGCGATTTGCAGGAGGAAAAGCCGGTCATCGGCAATTTCTGCGGAACGGGCATGCACGGCGGCGAGATGTATGTGCGCTGTGAAAAGATTCCCACGCGCCTTCCTGCACAGGTCAAAGCGGAGCGGCTGGAGCGGCTTCCCGAAGGTGAAGCGGCACAGCTTGTGCGCGAATGGTGCGCAAAGTTCGGCAAAGACAGCGAAAAGTATTTGAATTGCACCTATTACCGCCTGACGCCGGACAGTGCCAATCCTTATAAGCAGATGTACACGCAGAATTGAGTTTTGGTTTTGCGGGCTTTGTGCTTTCGCAGAAGGGGGCGAAACAGATCATGAAAAGAATTTTGATTTGCTGTGACGCAGCGGCTGCTGCGGAAAAGATCGCCGGTATCCTGCGGGAGAACGGTTACGAGGCGGTTACGGAAAACCGTGAAGAGACGGAGAGGGAAAACGGTGAGGCGTGTGCGGCGGCGGTATTTGTGCTTTCCGGATTGCAGGGATGGCGGCAAACCGTGAGCCGCTTTTCGCTGGAAACGCCGGCGGGGATCCTGGTACTGATCAAGGAAGCGCGGAGGCAGGAAGCGGAAAACGAACTTTCCGGATTGGGAATTCCCGTGCTGCCCCTGCAAACGCCGTCCAATGTTTTTCTGACGGCAGTGGATTTTGCCGTAAAATCAGGGGAGAGGCTTTCCGCGATACGGAGTGAGAACAGGAAACTGAAAGACACGATCAGCGATCTTAAACTCGTCGACCGTGCCAAGTGCGCGCTGATCCAGTATCTGAACATGACGGAAGCAGACGCACACCGGTTTATTGAAAAACAAGCGATGGATAAACGGTTGCCGAGGCGTGAGATCGCCTTGCGCATTCTCAATACATATGAAAGCTGAGAGAGTGAAAAAAAGGTATACGTATGTTGAAAAAATTTACGAAAATGCATGGGGCCGGGAACGATTACATTTATTTTGACTGCTTGCAGGAAGAGTTGGAAGATCCGGCGAAGGCAGCGGTCAGATTTTCCGACAGACACAAAGGGATCGGCGGAGACGGGATCGTCATGATCTGTAAGAGCGATGTCGCAGATGCCAAAATGCGGATGTTCAATGCGGACGGCAGCGAAGGAAAGATGTGCGGCAATGCGATCCGCTGCGTGGGGAAATATCTCTACGATCACAAGATCGTGCAAAAAACGGATGTGGACATTGAAACGCTGAGCGGGATCAAGCATCTCAAACTTTTTGCGGAGGACGGCCAAGTAAAACTCGTGCGCGTGGATATGGGGGCGGCGTCCTTTGATCCGAAGTCGCTTCCCGTCCTTCTGGAAGGGGAAGTCATCGACCGCCCCGTGAAAGTTGCGGGCGGCGAGTACAGGATCACCTGCGTTTCTATGGGGAATCCGCATTGTGTCGTATTTGCGGATCCCGATACGACGGATGTGGAAACATTGGGCAGAAAATTTGAAAACGATCCGATTTTCCCTGAGCGCGTCAATACCGAGTTTATTAAAAAAATCGGGAAAAATGCCTTGAAAATGCGCGTATGGGAACGGGGGAGCGGCGAAACGATGGCTTGCGGTACGGGCGCGTGTGCGGCGGCTGCGGCGGCGTGCGCCTGCGGCGTGTGTGAATACGGACAGGACGTTCTGGTGAAATTGCGCGGCGGCGATCTGATTATTCATGTGGGAGAAACCGTCTTTATGACGGGTGAAGCGGTAACGGTGTTTACGGGAGAGGTGGAATTATGAAATATATTTTTGTAACGGGCGGCGTCGTTTCGGGACTCGGAAAGGGGATTACGGCGGCGAGCCTTGGCAGATTGCTTAAATCGCGCGGCTATAAAGTGGCGTCTCAGAAGCTGGATCCGTATATCAACATCGATCCGGGTACGATGAGCCCTTATCAGCACGGCGAAGTGTTCGTAACGGACGACGGCGCGGAAACAGATCTGGACCTCGGGCATTACGAGCGGTTTATCGACGAAAATCTCAACAAATTTTCAAACCTGACGACAGGGAAGGTATACTGGAACGTTCTGAACAAGGAAAGAAACGGCGAATATCTCGGCCAGACGGTGCAGGTGATCCCGCACATTACGGGTGAGATCAAATCCTTTATTTATAATGTCGGCAAACAGAGCAATGCGGATATCGTCATCACGGAAATCGGCGGAACGATCGGCGATATCGAGAGCCAGCCGTTTATCGAGGCGATCCGCCAGGTATCGATGGAAGCGGGCCGCGGCAACTGCTGTTTTATTCACGTAACGCTGGTGCCGTATATTTCGGGCTCCTGCGAATTCAAATCCAAGCCGACCCAGCATTCGGTCAAAGAGCTTCAGGGTATGGGGATCACGCCCGACATCATCGTCGCGCGCGTGGATGCGCCTCTTCCCGACGAGATCAAGAAAAAAATTGCCATGTTCTGCAATGTGGACCCCGATTGTGTCATAGAGAACAGGACGCTTCCGCTTTTGTATGAAGCGCCCGTGATGCTGGAGCGGGAAAATCTTTCTTCGATCGTATGCAGAAAACTCGGATTGAAAGAAAACACGATCGATCTTACGGAATGGAAAAAGATGCTGCTGCGTGCGGAAAATTGCGACGAGACGGTGCACATTGCATTGTGCGGGAAGTATGTGCAGTTGCATGACGCATATCTTTCGGTTGCGGAGGCGCTGGCGCATGCGGGATTTGAAAACGCGGCAAAAGTGGAGATCGAATGGGTAGACAGTGAAGTTCTGAACGAAGAGAATACGGCGCGCATTCTGGACGGTGTGGACGGGGTTCTCGTTCCCGGCGGATTCGGCGGCAGAGGCGTGGAAGGAAAGATCTGTGCTGCGAAGTATGCCAGGGAAAACAATATCCCGTACCTCGGTATTTGCCTGGGGATGCAGATCGCGGTCATTGAGTTTGCGAGAGACGTGCTGGGGCTTACGGATGCAAACTCTTCCGAATTTGATCCCGAAGGACAGCACTCAGTCATCGACCTGATGCCCGATCAGCTCGGCGTGAAGATGGGCGGCACGATGCGTTTGGGCGCATACCCTTGCAAAGTGAAAAAAGGCACGAAGATGTATGCCGCATACAAACAGGACAATATTTCCGAGCGGCATCGTCATCGTTTTGAATTCAACAATGATTATCGCGAAGCGATACAAAAGGGCGGTATGGAGATCTGCGGAACGTCGCCCGACGGAAAGCTCGTGGAAGCGGTGGAGATCCCCGCAAACGACTTTTTTGTAGGGGTGCAATTCCATCCGGAATTCAAATCGCGGCCCAATGCGGCGCATCCGCTGTTCCGCGAATTTATTGCGGCGGCAGTGCGGTTTTCAAAGAAAAAGAAGAACGTATAAGCAATTTTTGAACGAAAGGATCGGAGAGAGGGAGCAGAAATGAAACTCAACCGCAATTACCTGAATTTAGAAGAGAGTTACTTGTTTTCCACGGTTGCGCATAAAGTGAGCGCATTTTCGGCGGCGCATCCCGAGGCAAAAGTACTGCGCATGGGGATCGGCGACGTAACGCTTCCGCTGGCGCCTGCCGTTGTGGAGGCTATGCAGAAAGCGGTGTCGGAAATGGGAAAGAAAGAGACGTTCCGCGGTTACGGGCCTGAACAGGGGTATGATTTTCTGCGGGAAAGCATACAGGGATATTATGCGCGGCGCGGCATTGCGTTGGATGCGAACGAGATCTTTATTTCGGACGGAGCAAAGAGCGATCTGGGAAATATTCTGGATATTTTCGATAAGGACAATACGGTTCTGATACCGGATCCCGTCTATCCCGTGTATGTGGATACGAACGTCATGGCGGGGCGGAAGATCATTTTTGCCGATGCCAATGCGGACAACGGATTTCTTCCCATGCCGGATGATTCGGTAAATGCGGATATTATCTACATTTGTTCGCCCAATAATCCGACGGGAGCGGCGTATTCGGCTGAGCAGCTGCAGGCATGGGTGGATTACGCCCGTGCGCACGGCGCCGTCATCCTTTACGACGCGGCGTATGAATGTTTTGTTTCGGAAAAAGGGCTTGCGCGGAGCATTTATGAAACGAAGGGTGCCAAGGAGTGTGCCATTGAATTTTGTTCTTTTTCCAAAACGGCGGGATTCACGGGTACGCGGTGCGGCTATACGGTGGTGCCGAACGATCTGAAATTTGACGGTGTTTCCTGTAACAAACTTTGGCTTCGCCGCCAGACGACCAAATTTAACGGGGTGCCGTACATTGTGCAGCGCGGCGCGGCGGCCGTGTTTACGGAAGAGGGCGAGAAACAGATCGGCGAAAACCTCGCGGTATATCGTCGGAATGCGAAAAGACTGTGCGATTGCATGGACGAACTGGGTGTTTTCTATACAGGCGGAAAAAATTCTCCGTATGTATGGTTCCGTTGTCCCGGTTTTTCGGACAGTTGGCAGTTCTTTGATTATCTTCTGGAAAAGGCAAACGTTGTCGGAACGCCCGGCTGCGGATTCGGTAAAAACGGGCAGGGCTTTTTCCGCCTGACGGCGTTCGGGAGCGAAGAAACGACGATCGAAGCGGTGGAGCGAATCAAAAATCTTCTGAAAAAATAAGTTTCGGATGCGTTAAAATCAAAATACGAAGGGAGCGGCGCAATGCGTGCCGCTCCCTTGTTCTTAAGGAAAAAAGCTGTTAAAAAAAGCTGTATAAGAAAGATGTTTAAGAAAAATATTTAGTAAAGGTGTTTAAAGAAGAACAGCTGTTTAAGAAAGGAGGCAGGCGGCGCATTTGTGCCGCCTGCCTCCTTGTCATTTTTATCCCAACAAAGGGAGAATAACATATTCATGCAGGGAAAGCACGGCTATTCCTGCAAGCAAGGTGATGATGAGGCTGAGAATATCAATTTTTTTCAGTCGGAAGGAGCGCCGATAAATGAAATAGGCAATTAAACCGAAAATAAAAATTGTGATCAGGTAAGCCATCGAATCGGGCGACTGCGGCGATAAAAATGTGAGGATAAGGAAAAACATGCTCCATGGTATAAGCGTTTTATAGCCGAAAAACGAATCGGAAATTTGTCCTGCATTTTCTGCCTTGTGCCTTTTTGCTGTGAAAAACAGTCCGAAAAACGCGGCTGCTCCCGCAACGGTTCCTAGTCCGAAAATAAACCAAGCGTGCGGAATGGCGGATTCTCCTCCGCGGATGATCGGATCAAAATAGGCGAACAGCCAGCCGAGCGGGGACAGCGACAAGCAAAGGGAAGGGTTTGTTATCAGACTGCCTTGCGGAAGGAAGGATACGTTTTTCATCAAAAAGAAGAGAAAAGGGAGACAGGGAACGGTGATCCATGCCCACATGAAAATAATACCGTCGCCTATAAGATTGGCGCGCGTATACAGAAAGGAATTGACTCCGTACAGCAGGATTCCCACGCCAATGGAAGCAAAAAACAGGGGCACATATGCAGAAAGACGAAACATGTTTTCCGATAAGGCAATGGCGGCAAATCCCAACCAGTAGGAAAAAGTATAGGGGATAAGTACCAGAGCCAGCCCGCCCAAAGTGCGCAAAAACACGAGTTTTGTTCGTGTTATGGGCAGGGAGTACCACAGGTCGGTCGCTCGCTTTTTCATGCGGTAAGAATATTGCAGAACGGGGGCAATAAAGCTCAGCACAGCGAGAAAGCCGGCTGGAATATAAGTAAGGGGATTTCCGGGACTATTGTAAGCGATAGGGACATGGTTGTAGTTTCCGTCAGGGTAATAGTATCTGATAAAAATGAAATCCGAGTTGAGCGCGGTGATCAGATACAGTGCACTTGTGATCACTGTAAACACGATAAGCGGCAAAAGGATGCGCTTTGCTTCAAGCAGAAGTAGTTTTTTCATTGTTTTTCCCTCTCTTTGTCTGTTTCAATGAGAAAGTACTCTTCAAAATCTACGGGAATCTCCTCTATGAAAAGGGGTGAGAGTGCTTCCAATTTCTGTACGATCTCTTCTCTGTCGCCCTGCACAATAATCTGCGCCACCCTTCCGCTGCATTCGCATTTGAGACAAGGGAAGGGGAACATATTGGGTGCGGCTTCCTGCGAAAGTCCGATCTGGAATTTGTAAACGGCACCCAGTTTTTCCTGCAGATCCCCGGAATCCGCCACATGTCCCCCCGAAATGAGTGCAAAATGAGTGCAGATGTCTGTCAGTTCGCGCAGAGAATGGGATGCAATGACGGTAGTACAGTTCTCTTCCTCTGTCAACGAAATGAGCGCTCGCTTGAAATCCAGGCGGGACTGCGGATCCAGTCCGTCAAAAGCTTCATCCAAAAGCAGATATTTCGGACGCGACGCGAGTGCCAGGGAAAGAAACATCTGCCGCCGCATACCTTTGGAAAAATTTCGAAGGGGAGCCTTTTTGTCCAGTCTGAAAAGCTCGCAGCGGCTGGAAAAAATATTTTCGTCAAAATTGTAGAAGGCGGAATACAGCCGCGCCAGCTCCTGGCCCGTTGTCCCCGTGGAATAGTAGGGGTCATCAGGCAGAAAAAAGATGCCTTTCTTGGCTTTTTCGTTTTCGTAAACTTCCTGCCCGTCGTAACAGACACTACCTGTATCTGCTCTTAAAACGCCTGCCATCAGCCGTAACAGTGTGGATTTCCCCGCACCGTTAATGCCCACCATACCGAACACGCTCCCTTTCGGGATTTTCAGATTTACGTCATGCAAGACGGACGTCTTCCCGTACGACTTGCAAAGAGCTTCTATTTCTATCATTTTTCTTCCTCCCCAAAAACTTGTTTGGCAATAAGAATCACTTCTTCCAGCGTCAGCCCTGCTCGCTTCATCGCCTCAAGGTGCGTTTTTGCTTCCTTGCGTGCCAAAAGGTCTGGCTGCAGATTCTCGCACACGAATACTCCCTTTTTTGGTAGGGTGTAAATGAGTCTGCGCTTTTCCAAAAGGGCAAAAGCGCGCTCCACCGTGTTCGGGTTGATACCCAGCTGTCCCGCCAAAGCGCGGCAGGATGGTAATTTTTCTCCCGGCCGCAACGCTCCCAGCCGAATATACTTTTCATATTCGTCTGCAATTTCATCGCATATGTTTTTCTGTCCGCGAAGCCGTATTTCCATGGCCCTCTCCTTTTTGCGAATAATTGTATTATCTGTATTATCTGTATTATCTGTGTTAACTGTATTATAACAGGCAAGTAGCAGTTTGTCAAGAGGTAAAAGGGATTTTTTTTAAGCCGTATCGATTGGCTAAACAGACGGACAGAGGAGGAACATGACCTGTATGGAACATGGAAAAAAGTCTTTATCTTTTACGGGAAAGGAAAACGGAAGTTATCTTTGTAAAAAACCGTCCGACGCCCAAAACAGGGCGTCGGACGAGACAGTTAATAACAAATTCTTGAAAAAAAGTGGAAAACTTAATGAAGGCGGAGAGCTTTACCGTTTTTCAGAGGTGAAAAAATGCAAAAAGCCTGCAAAGCATTTGCAGGCTTTTTGTATGATTTATGCCTTTCCTTTTTCAGGGAAAAGTTTTTTGATGAGTTGATTGACGTACTGCACGGGAACAAGTTGGATCTTATCCTCGAATTTTTTTACGCTTTTAAAGTTTTTTGCAGGGAAAAGGACGCGTTTAAAGCCCATTTTGATACATTCGTTGACGCGTTTTTCCGCAAAGGTGACGCCGCGCACTTCGCCCGTGAGTCCCACTTCGCCAAAGACTGCGGTATATTTATCGATGGGTTCGTTGCGGTAGCCGCTGGCGAGCGCGGCGCATATGGCGAGATCGACGGCAGGTTCGTTCAGACGGATACCTCCCATCGCGTTGAGGTAAACGTCCTGGTTGAAGAAGGGGAGTCCGCACCGCTTTTCCAGAACGGCGATCAGCAGGACGAGTTTATTGTAATCGATGCCGAGGGGCATGCGGCGGGGGAGTCCGTAAGCGGTTTTAGACATGAGCGTCTGAATCTCGACCATCATGCAGCGGTTGCCCGTTTCGGAAGGCGTTACACAGCTTCCTGCGGCTTCGCCGCGGCTTTCGGAAAGAAATATCCCCGAATAATCGGAAACACCGTAAATTCCTTCGCCCGTCATTTCAAATACACCTACTTCCTGTACGGAACCGAAGCGGTTTTTGTAAGCGCGCAGGATCTTGAAGTTTTCTTCGCGTTCGCCTTCGAAATACAGGACGGTGTCCATGATATGTTCAAGTACTTTCGGGCCAGCCAGCGCACCCTCTTTGGTGACGTGGCCGACAATGAAAAAAGTGATGTTGCGGCTCTTTGCGATGCGCTGCAGTTTGCCTGCACATTCGCGTACTTGCCCGACCGAACCCGCGGCGGAAGACATTTCGCTCGTATAGACAGCCTGAATGGAGTCGATGACGACAAATTTTTCGTCCGTGATCGCATCTTCGATGTCTTCCATGCACGTTTCGTTCAGAAGCAGTAAGTTGGAGGAATCCAATTTCAGGCGCGAACAGCGCATTTTGACCTGTGAACAGCTTTCCTCGGCGGAAACATATAAAACTTTCTGCGTTTTGGAAAGATGCGCGGAAACTTCGGTGAGCAATGTGCTTTTCCCGATCCCGGGATCGCCGCCGATGAGAACGAGCGAACCGGGCACGATACCGCCTCCCAAAACGTTGTCCAGTTCTGCAATGCCCGAAGATACCCGTTCGAATTTTTCTTCCTGTACGAGGGACAGGGGAACGGGTTTATTGAAAGTTGCCGAACGTTCGCGCTTTGCGGCTTTCGGGGCGGGAGCGGCCGTTTCGGAGATTTCCTCGACGAGCGTTCCGAATTTTCCGCAGGAAGGACATCTGCCCAGCCATTGCGGGCTCATTGCTCCGCATTCGGAACATACATATACAGATTTTGATTTAGCCAAAGTCAGTCCTCCTTTGCAGAAAATTCCGTCAATCCCTCAAGCAAGGGAGCAATGTCGCGGAGAATTTCTCTTTCCGAACTATAAAAACTCAGCGGGTTTTCCGTTCCCGTCCAGTAATAACTCTGCTCGTATGCGTCATAGATCAAAGTTTGAACGGCGTAGGAAAAAGTGCCGTCTTTTTTGCGGCGGTAGATGAAAATGCGTTTCGTTTCATTTGCGTCGGCATACAGCCGCACGATGTCGGCGGTATCGTCGCCATACCATGAAAACAGAGAGGGCTTTTGCATGATTTCAGCCCTTCGGGACAAGCAACACGTTTGCCGTCACGGTAATGCCTTCGCCGCGGCCGAGGTATCCGAGTCCCTCGTTTGTCCCCGCCGAAATCCCGATATTTCGTTCCGAAATCTGCAATACGTGTGCAAGATTTTGTTTCATTTGCAGAATATATGGGGAAAGTTTCGGCTTTTGTGCCACGATCGCCGCGGAGATATTTCCGACGGCAAAGCCTTCTTTGCTGATGAGTTCTTTTACGTTTGCGAGCAGGATAAGGCTGTCCGCGTCTTTATATTGCGGGTCTGTGTCGGGGAAATAATGCCCGATGTCAAAAAGTCCCGCGGCGGAAAGGATAGCGTCCATGACCGCGTGGACGAGCACGTCGCCGTCGCTGTGCGCAAGAAGTCCGCTTTCCGATGGGATCTTCACGCCGCCGAGCGTGATATGATCGCCCGCTTTCCCGAAAGCATGGGTGTCAATGCCGACGCCCGTGCGAAATTGTGTCATACAGAAGTCCTCCCGAAAGGTCAGTTTGATGTTGGTTCTCTCACCCGTAAAGAGGCGCGGCGGCGCGACGTATTTGGCAAATACGCCCGCATCGTCGGTAAATACGTCTTGCGGTGTGATCTTTCGGTATGCCGCAAGCAGCTGCGGGAAGGAAAAGCCCTGCGGGGTCTGTACAAGGAAAGTGCTTTCACGGTCGAGTTTGCCGCAGACCATGCCGTTTGATGCGGATACAAGCGTATCCGTGCAGGGCAGGGAACAGACCGCGCTTCCGAACGCGCGCACCGTTTCGATGCAGTCGCGGATAATTTTCGGAGAAACGAAAGGGCGCGCCGCGTCATGGATGAGCACGTAATCGGGGAGAGTCTGTTCTTTCGCCAGAAATTCCAGTGCGTTTTTGACCGATTCCGTGCGTGTGGCTCCTCCGCAAATCAATGCAACGTCTGCAAAATCGGAAAGGAGAGCGGAAATTTCCGCACGGTCGCATTCGCGGATACAGACGATGATCTTTCCGATCTGTTCATCGGCGGCAAAAGCGGATACCGTGCGCCGCAATACGGGGATCCCGTCGTATTTCTGTAAGACCTTGTTTTGTTCAAAGCCCGTGCGGCTGCCTGAGCCTGCCGCAGGGATCACGGCACAGATCTTCATGCCTGTTCGCCGTCCGAAATGATTTCGTAAAGCGTCGCCGCTTCTTCCTTTTTGACCGTTTCTTTGAGAGCAAGCACGCGGAATTTCAGAGATCCCGCGGCAAATTTCAGTTCGACTTCGTCGCCGATCTTTAAATTGTAGGCGGGTTTTACGTCTTTCCCGTTGACGCTCACTTTTCCCGCTTTGCAGGCGTCGCCGGCCACCGTGCGGCGCTTTAAAATGCGCGAAACTTTTAAAAATTTGTCGATTCTCATGCTTTTCTCCTTGTCAAGGCGGGGTGTCTTTCCGATCAAAATTCTAAAAACAAGGTTGCTATAACGGGTCGGTTTCCGGAAACTTTTGTAATAAAAGCGCGATTTTTGTCGGCTCCGGAAAAAAATCGGAAAAACACGTAAAAAACCGTTTGACAAAATTTTGGGTTTTTTATATAATATTAAACTGTATCATTATGGAGTATAATGTGCTTTTTGCCCTTTTTCGGGGTAAAGAGGAAGCAAAAACGGAGCGATGCGGCGCGTTTGCGCACCTCTTTTCTATAATAATGTATAGGAAAGAACATTGCGAGGATGTTTTTTGTCTGCTCAAAGCATTATACCGCAAAATTCCACAGTTGTAAAGAGGCGGAGGATAAATGAGCGAAAAAATTTTTTTCGCGTCTGCCGGATAGCCGCGGTGTTTTCGCGTACCATGGAACGAAAATTTTTAGGAGCGTGTGTTTGATGAATTTACCCATTCAAAAGTACGGCAAGACGGAGAGAAGGAAGTTCGGCAAGATCAATGAGGTGATCGACATTCCCGATCTCGTCGAGATCCAGAAAGAATCGTACAGAACGTTCATCGAAGAAGGCATCGGCGAAGTATTTGACGATTTCTCGCCCATTACCGACCATGCCGATCACTTCGAACTGTATTTTCTCGACCATGAATTCGGCAGTAAGCCCAAATACGATGAGAAAGAATGCCGCAACCGCGATGCTACGTACGCATTGCCTTTGCGCGTAAAAGTGCGCCTTGTCAACAAGGTCAAGGAAGAGGTGATCGACCAGGACGTGTTTATGGGGGATTTCCCTCTGATGACGGACAACGGCTCGTTCATCATCAACGGGGCGGAGCGCGTCATCGTATCCCAGCTCGTCCGTTCGCCCGGTGCGTACAACGAATCGGAAAAGGACAAGTCCGGCCGTGAGATGTTCAAGACGACCGTGATCCCGAACCGCGGCGCATGGCTGGAATTTGAACAGGATTCCCAGGGCGTCATGTGGGTACACGTAGACCGTAAACGCAAGATCTGCGCTACGGTGCTTTTGCGTGCGCTCGGTTTCGGCTCGGATGTCGCCATCCGCGAAATTTTCGGCGACGACGAACGCATGATCAATGCGACCATCGAAAAGGACACCGCCAAGAGCGAACAGGACGGCCTGATCGAATTGTACCGCCGTCTGCGTCCCGGCGAAGTGCCGACGGACGATTCCGTGCGCCAGCACCTGCATAACCTTTTCTTTGATCCGCGCCGCTATGACGTCGTCAAAGTAGGGCGTTATAAATTCAATAAAAAGCTGAACGTTGCGTACAGGCTTCCCGGCTGTATTTCCGCGCAGGATATTTTCAATCCCGAAACGGGCGAGATCATCGTTTCCAAAGAGGAAAAGATCTCCGAGGCAAAAGCGAGAGAAATTCAGAACGCCGGCGTGAACGTGGTGGAAGTATTTGTTTCCGACGAAAAAGCGGGACGCATCAAACACCGCATCATCGGTAACAATACTGTGGACTTCTCTTCCGTGTCCGATAAAAATCCGAAATCCTTCGGACTTCTTCCCACGATCTATTACCCGAACTTCGTGTTCTCCAAAGAAATTGCGGCAGCGTGCGACAATGCCGATATCGAGACGGTTGCCGAACATTATCTGGACCGCATCAACGCCGTGTACTTCACGGTGGAAACCAAAAAGACGGACGACGAGAAAGCGGAAGAGCGCAAGAATCGTGAAAAACGGCACGAAAACCGCATCAAATTTGTGGCGGCGTGCAAACTTTTCCATGAGATTTTGAATCGCGACGAAGTGAGTATTTCGGCCGATGAAAAGAAGATCATCCGTCCGCTCGTGGAAAAACTCAATCACAGACATATTACGGTAGACGATGTCATCGCTGCGGTATCGACCAACCTCGATCTGCGCTACGGCATCGGAACGATCGACAATATTGACCATCTGGGCAACCGCCGCGTGCGCAGTGTCGGCGAATTGCTGCAGAACCAGCTGCGCGTGGGTATCGCGCGTCTGGAGCGCCTGATCAAAGAGCGCATGGGCACGCAGGACCCGAATGAAGTTACGCCTTCGGGACTCATCAACGTGCGTCCTGTATCGGCGGTGATCCGCGAATTTTTCGGATCTTCCCAGCTGTCGCAGTTCATGGATCAGACCAACCCGATCGCAGAACTTACGCACAAACGTAAACTTTCTGCGCTTGGCCCGGGAGGCTTGAACCGCGACCGCGCTACGTTCGACGTCCGCGACGTACACCACAGCCATTACGGCCGTATGTGCCCGATCGAAACGCCGGAAGGTCAGAATATCGGTCTGATCTCTTCGCTCGCGACCTTTGCGAAAGTGAATGAGTACGGCTTTATCATGAGCCCGTACCGCAGAGTGCATAAAGAAGGGCACGACGAGCACGGCCGTCCCACGATCATCCGCGTTACGGACGAAGTGGATTATCTGACCGCTGATGAAGAAGATAAATATGTCGTCGCACAGGCGAACGAACCGCTCAATCCGGACGGATCGTTCGTAAACGATCGTGTATCCTGCCGCCGTCAGGCGGAGATCACGCAGCTGCCGCGCGACATGATCGATTATATGGACGTTTCGCCGAAACAGCTGGTTTCGGTCGCAACGGCGCTCATTCCGTTCCTGGAAAACGACGATACGAACCGTGCGCTGATGGGTTCGAACATGCAGCGGCAGGCGGTTCCTCTGCTCAAGACGGAAAGCCCGATCGTGGCGACGGGCATCGAAGCGGCGATCGCGCGCGACTCGGGCGTCATGGTCAAAGCGAAAGAAGCGGGCGTGGCGATCGGCGTCGCATCCGATTTGATCCGTATCCGCCGCGACGACGGAATTGTGGATGAATACAGACTGAAAAAGTTTGAGCGTTCCAACCAGGGTACCTGCCTGAACCAGCGTCCGATCATCAACACGGGTGACCGCGTGGAAAAGGGCGAGATCATTGCGGACGGCCCGTCCACGAACAACGGTGAGCTTGCGCTCGGCAAAAACATTCTCATCGGCTTCATGGAATGGGAAGGCTACAACTACGAAGACGCTATCCTGATTTCCGAAAAACTCGTGCGCGAAGACGTATTTACGTCCGTGCACATTGAAGAGCATGAAACGGAAGCGCGCGACACGAAACTCGGCGAAGAAGAGATCACGCGCGATATTCCGAACGTCGGCGACGACGCTTTGAAAGATCTGGACGAAGACGGCATTATCCGCGTGGGTGCGGAAGTGGGAAGCGGCGATATCCTCGTCGGTAAAGTGACCCCGAAGGGCGAAGCGGAGCTGACCCCCGAAGAACGCCTTCTGCGCGCTATTTTTGGTGAAAAGGCAAGGGAAGTGCGCGATACGTCCCTGCGTGTGCCGCACGGCGAAGGCGGTATCGTCGTAGACGTCAAGATCTTTACGAGAGAAAATAAAGACGAACTTTCTCCGGGCGTAAACAAACTTGTCCGCGTCTATATCGCACAGAAACGTAAGATCTCTGTCGGCGATAAGATGGCGGGACGTCACGGGAATAAAGGTGTCATTTCGCGTATTCTGCCGGAAAGCGATATGCCGTTCATGGCAGACGGTACGCCGATGCAGATCGTTCTGAATCCTCTGGGCGTTCCTTCCCGAATGAACATCGGACAGGTTTTGGAAGTTCACTTGGGGCACGTTTGCAAACAGCTCGGCTGGAAGATCGCAACACCGGTATTTGACGGCGCGACCGAACAGGATATCCGCAAACTGTTTGCGGAAAACAACATTGTCAATCCGAACGGAAAAGTGGACGGCAAGATCCAGCTTTACGACGGACGTACGGGCGAACCGTTCGAAAACCGCACCACGGTCGGACAGATGTACATGATCAAGCTGATCCACCTGGTTGACGATAAGATCCATGCGCGTTCCATCGGGCCTTACTCGCTCGTAACGCAGCAGCCGCTCGGCGGTAAAGCGCAGTTCGGCGGACAGCGTTTCGGTGAAATGGAAGTCTGGGCGCTCGAAGCATACGGCGCGGCACACATTCTGCAGGAAATTCTGACGGTCAAGTCGGACGATATCAACGGGCGTGTCAAGACGTATGAAAGCATTGTCAAAGGCAACAACATTTCCGAGCCGGGCATTCCGGAAGCGTTCAAGGTGTTGCTCAAAGAATTGCAGTCGCTGGCTCTGGACGTCAAAGTTCTCAACGAGAGCAAGGACGAATTGCAGCTGAAAGATCTCTCCGACGCGGAACTGGATGCGGACGAACATGAAGATCGTCACAGCGAAGAGCCGGAAGAGCTCGACTTCAACTTCGACGACGAAGATACGGACGAAGACGAAGGCGATATGGATGTCGATTCCATCTTCGAAGAGGACGAGGAAGATCCGGTGGACGAAGACTTTACGTCTGCGGAACTGTTCGACGACGATCTGGACGATCTGGATGATCTGGATGATCTCGACGATGAAGACAGCGACGACGAAGAATAATAAAACGGGAGGATAAGATATGTACGAATTAAACGATTTTGACTCCATTCAGATCGGAGTGGCATCTCCCGAAAAAATCAGGGAATGGTCATACGGCGAAGTAACGAAGCCGGAAACCATCAATTACCGCACGCAAAAACCGGAAAAAGACGGCCTGTTCTGCGAAAAGATCTTCGGGCCGACCAAGGACTGGGAATGCCATTGCGGTAAATATAAGCGTATCCGTTACAAGGGTATTGTCTGCGAGAAGTGCGGCGTGGAAGTTACCCGCGCCAAAGTGCGTCGTGAGCGCATGGGGCATATCGAACTTGCCGCACCTGTATCGCACATCTGGTACTTCCGCGGCGTTCCGTCGCGTATCGGCCTGCTTCTGGACATGGGGCCGAAGCAGCTGGAACAGGTCATCTACTTTGCGGCGTACGTTGTTCTGAATGCGGGATATCTGAATCAGCTTTCCGTCGTTCTGAACAAAGAAAATAACGGAATGCGCGCAGACGTCTATGGTTTTTCCGAACGAAAAGCGGCAGGGGAATTCAATTCCAAAGACGAAGCAAGGGAATTTATCGTCAAGGATTTCGGAAGCAAATCCTATATGGAGCGTGAACGTCTGGTCAATGAAATTTCGGGCGTGATCACCTCCGAATCCGTCCTGCGCCTTCTGGGCGAAGTCAAGGGCGGAACGGCTCAGCCTGTTTACAGCATCCGTGAAAAGACGGTTGCGGAAAATAAAAAAGTATATGTCGTACTGAAGAGTTCCGTAAAACTTCTCTGCGAAAAGCATTTTGAAGAAGCGGACGCCGAAGAACAAGCGCGCGCTTACAAGGAAAAGGCGGAAGAGCTGGAAGTTACGGAAAAGCAGGTCATTACCGACAAAGAGCTGCGCGACTACGAAGAACTGTACGGCGAAGAAAGCGTTACGGGTCTGAAAGCGGGCATGGGCGCGGAAGCGATCCAGGAGCTTTTGCAGGCGATCGACCTTGAGAAAGAGAGCCGCGAAACGCGCGAAGTGATCGAAAGCTCGTCGGGCAACCAGCAGAGCGGCAAACGTGCGCGCGCCGTCAAACGTATCGAAGTGATCGAGGCGTTCCGCAAGAGCGGAAACAAGCCCGAATGGATGATCCTGACGGTTCTGCCCGTGATCCCGCCCGAACTGCGCCCGATGGTACAGCTGGACGGCGGCAGATTCGCAACGAGCGATCTGAACGATCTGTACCGCCGCGTGATCAACCGCAACAACCGCCTGAAAAGGCTGATGGAACTGGGCGCGCCGGACATGATCGTCAAAAACGAAAAGCGTATGCTGCAGGAAGCCGTCGACGCGTTGATCGACAACGGCCGCCGCGGCAAAGCGATCTCGGGCGCATCCAACCGCGAACTGAAATCTCTGTCGGGACTTCTCCGCGGTAAACAGGGACGTTTCCGTCAGAACCTGCTCGGCAAACGTGTCGACTATTCCGGACGTTCGGTTATCGTCGTAGGCCCTGAACTCAAACTGTATCAGTGCGGTCTGCCGAAAGAAATGGCGATCGAGCTGTTCAAGCCGTTTATCATGAAAAAGCTGGTGGAATCCAACCAGTGCCATAATATCAAGAGCGCGAAGCGCGCTGTGGAAAAGGCGAAACCTGCTGTCTGGGACGTTCTGGAAAGCGTCATCAAAGAGCATCCTGTACTTTTGAACCGTGCGCCGACGCTGCACCGCCTGTCCATTCAGGCATTCGAGCCGGTTCTGATCGAAGGCCGTGCGATCAAGATCCATCCGCTGGTCTGCGGCGCATTCAACGCCGACTTCGACGGCGACCAGATGGCTGTGCACGTACCTCTTTCGATCGAAGCGCAGGCGGAAGCCCGCTTCCTCATGCTTTCGTCCAACAACATTCTGAAATTGTCGGACGGTAAACCGGTCATGACGCCGACGCAGGACATGATCCTCGGCGCATATTATCTGACAATCATCAAGCGCTATGACGGGCGTTGGTACGACAAAGATCACAACGAAGTGCCCGAAGGAACGGAAGGCGCGGAGCAGTATCATGCAGGTATCTATACTTCCGAGGACGAAGCGATCATGGCGTACCAGACCAAGTTCATTACCCTTCAGGACGAAATTTATGTAAGACGTACCGTGAAAATCAGCGACGCGTCCAGTGAGTTTGACGGTCAGGAAGTAACGGGCAGGGTCAAGACGTCGGTAGGGCGTATCATTTACAACGGCGCTATTCCGCAGGATCTCGGATTTGTGGAAAGAAAGACAAAAGAAGATTACCTGCAGTACGAGATCTCCGGTTATAAGAAGGGCGAAGACGGCAGAGATAAGAGCGTACCTGTCGACAAGAAGATGATCTCGAAGATCGTCGATAAGTGCTTCAAGACGGGCAACGACAGAAAGAACTGGGTCTATGCGGATCCGGACAGCGAGATCGCGAAACTCAACGCGAAGGGCGGCGCCGGAAAAGCGGCGGAAGTTCTGGATAAGATCAAGGCGCTCGGGTTCAAGTATTCGACCATCGGCGCTCTGACAACGTCCGTGTTCGATATGCATATCCCGGGAAGCAAGAAAGAAAAGATCGCGGAAGCGGAACACAAAGTCGAGACGATCGAAAAGAAATTCGCGCGCGGACTTTTGAAAGATGAAGAGCGTTACAATGCGGTGGTCAACGTCTGGAAAGAGACGACGGACGCAGTGACGGCGGAACTGAAAAAGAGTGCCGACGATTTCAACCCGATCTGGATGATGGCGAACTCGGGTGCCCGTGGTTCCATCGACCAGATCAAGCAGCTTGCCGGTATGCGCGGACTCATGGTGAACCCGCAAGGTAAGATGATCGAGATCCCGGTTAAATCCTGCTTCCGTGAAGGACTGACCGTTTTGGAATACTTTATTTCGTCGCACGGCGGACGTAAAGGTTTGGCGGATACGGCTCTGAAAACGGCAGACTCGGGTTATCTGACCCGCCGTCTTGTCGACGTTTCGCAGGACGTTATCGTCCGTGAAGACGACTGCTGTGCAGGCAAGAAGCCGCGCGGTATGTGGATCGAAGCGATCACCGGCCCGAACGGCGAGATCGAAGGGCTTGCCGATCGTCTGGCAGGCAGATTCGTGGCGGACAACGTTATAGATCCTGCAACGGGCGAGATCTTGGTGCCTGTAAACGAAATGATCACCGAAGACATGGCGCAGACCATCGTCAAGAAGGGGATCAAGAGGGTGTATATCCGCAGCGTATTTACCTGCAATTCGCGTCACGGCGTGTGCGCAAAGTGCTACGGCAAGAATATGGCGACGGGCAGTCCCATCCAGGTCGGCGAAGCGGTCGGAACGATCGCGGCGCAGTCCATCGGCGAACCCGGTACACAGCTGACGATGCGTACTTTCCATACGGGCGGTATTGCGGCGACAGGCGATATCACGCAAGGTCTTCCGCGTGTCGAAGAATTGTTTGAAGCAAGAAAGCCGAAGGGCGTCGCAACGCTTTGCGAAGTACCCGGCATAGCTTATGTGAACGAGCAGGATAACCAGAAGCACATCGTTATCCGCGACGAGATCACGGGCGAAGAAAAGAAAGAATACGTTTTGCCGTTCAATGCGGAACTCCGCATCAAATCGGGCGATAAAGTGGAACCGGGCACGCAGCTCAACGGCGGTTCCGTGAACCCGCAGGATATCCTGCGCATTCAGGGCGTCAAGGGCGTTCAGGATTACATCCTGCGCGAAGTGCAGTCCGTTTACCGCTCGCAGGGCGTTGATATCAACGATAAACACGTCGAGATCATCGTCCGCCAGATGATGAGAAAAGTCCGCATCGAAAACTGCGGCGATACGGAAATGCTCCCCGGCGAACTGGTGGATATCTTCACGTTCGAGGACGAGAACGAAAAGGCGATGGAAAAGGGCGGCAGGCCTGCAACGGCAAAGCGTGTGCTTCTCGGTATCACGAAAGCGGCGCTCTCTACCGATTCCTTCCTCTCGGCCGCATCCTTCCAGGAGACGGCCCGCGTGCTGACCGAAGCTGCGATCAAGAGCAAGGTCGATCCGCTGATCGGTCTGAAAGAAAACGTCATCATCGGTAAGCTGATCCCGGCAGGAACGGGCGTCCGCGATTATAAGAACGTCAGCCCGCAGCTCGTTACGGGACACCGCGAGAGCGACAGCCTTGTCGAAGAAACGCGCCGCGAATTCGGTATCGAGCCGACAGCGGAAGAAAACTGAAAATTATTGTAAAAAATAATCCGATTCGTACAGGTCGAATAGATGAATTGTCAAATAAAGTGCAACACTTGATCGTATAATTCACCGGATAAGCAAATGGCCGCAAAGCGCTTATGCGCTTTGCGGCCATTTTACATTTTTTTGGTTCTTATACGACAAGTTGTCATCATTGTGGACCTATGCGGCAAAGGAGAGACGGAACAAGATTTTATGAAGGCGTTTTCACGTTATTTTCGTAAGCAGTTCACGAAAATAACGCCGTGCAGACATAGGCGGAAAGTATAATCGGTTTGCATATGTTAAGGTGTGAATATGGAAAAGACTGAAAAAAGGCCGGGATTTTACGATCTTGTAATATTATTTGTGCTGGTATCCTTTTTGGGCTGGTGCATGGAAACAATATATTTTCGCATACGGTGGGGTTCGTTTTCGGACAGAGGCTTCCTTATGCTGCCGTTGTGTACGATTTACGGTTTTTGTATTCTGGCAGTCTATCTGCTGATCGGAACCCCGCAGGGAGGCAGGCTGAGACCGTTGTTTTTACGGGCAAGACGGTTGTCCGTGCCGTTGCGGATTATGGCAAACATCGGACTGTATGCCATTTATTTTTTGGTCGCGGCGCTGATCCCCACGATTGCGGAATTTTTTGTCGCGCTTTTTTTTGACAAGGTTTTCGGGATCGTTTTATGGAATTACAGTTACCGTAGGTTTGATGTTTTGGGCTATATATGTCTGGAAATGACATTGGTATGGGGAATTGTGATCACGATTGCGATGCGTTTTGTCTGGCAGCTGCTGGTAAAGTTGGTATGTTTAAGTCCGTCGCGCGTTGTAAAAGTGAAGGCGGTCGTACTTTCGGCGCTGATCCTGGCAGACTTTATCATAAATTTTATATATTTGTGCGTAAATGGCTGTCATCTGACATTGTATTAACGGAAAGAGGGGAGCAATATAGCCATTGCGTAATTTTGAATCATCGAATATCCGCCCAAGGCATTCAGTTTGCCTCGGCGGATATTCGTTTCATGAAGGAAAAGGAAGAAACATTGCGGAAATTTTGGAAAAAGAATTTACAATGCAGAAAATTTTGGTATAATAGGAATGGACATCCGATGTTTATCAGGTACGGATCGGATAAAGCCGTACAGATTTTATCGAAAGGCGGATACGGGTTATTCTTTTTCATGCGGCCTGTACCGGAAAGAGTGATCTTCTTTGCCCGAAAAGATAAGAGAATCGGATGCTTTGAGCGATCAAGGAGTGTGAAATGGAGATTTGGGGAGCAATGGAAGCGCGGCACAGTGTGCGCGCGTATCTGGACAAGCCGATCGGATCGCAGCTTATTCGGAAATTGCAGGATGCGGCAGAGGAATGCAATCGTGAGAGCGGGTTGAAAATACGTTTGGTGGAAAATGATCCGCAGGCATTTTCTTCGTTTTTGGCGCATTACGGAAAATTTTCCTGTGTTAAGAATTATTTTGCTCTCATCGGAGATAAAAGTGATGATCTCGCTGAAAAAGCCGGATATTACGGGGAACGTCTGGTTTTGTATGCGCAGACGCTCGGGTTGAATACCTGTTGGGTCGCCGTTTCGTTTGCCAAGGGCAGAACGGAGAAAAAATTGCGGTTGTCTCAGAATGAAAAACTCGTCTGTGTGATCGCGCTCGGATATGGGGAGACACAGGGAGTCCCGCATAAAAGCAAACAAATCAGGCAGGTCTGCCGCGCCAAGGATTTCAATACATTGCCCGAATGGTTTCAAAAAGGTGTGCGTGCGGCGTTACTGGCTCCGACTGCCGTCAATCAGCAGAAGTTTTTATTTGAACTAATAGGGGAGCGCAAAGTCCGCGCAAGGCAAAGGGGCGGATTCTGCCGCGGGCTGGATCTGGGGATCGTGAAGTATCATTTTGAGCAGGGTGCAGGAAAAGAAAATTTCGAATGGGAAAATTAAAATACCCTGCTATTTTTCTGAAAACAGCAGGGCGCAGCAGTTGAACTTTTCGTTGTGCTTTTTGCTTTGTGTCTGAGGTGGGATACGGTATTTCGGAAAATAATTCCGACCAAGGAAGTGCGCGTTTTCGCGGCGTGACTGTATGCAATGCAGCTGTTTTCCCGAAAAACCAGGAGGATTCCTTAAATTTTGCTGAGTCGGTATTTTCGGGGCGTCATTCCGTAGGTTTGCAGGAACATCCTGTGAAAGTGGCTCTGGTTTTCATAGCCGATCGTCTGTATGATTTCGGAGACGCTCATATCCGTGGTGCGCAGCAGCCGTTCCGCTGTTTTCAGCCGTTCGTCGGCGAGGAGTTCGCGGAAGGGCTTCCCGAAAACTTCATGGATGCGCCGCGAGATGTATTCGCTGCTGTAGCCTAACTCTTCCGCGATGGCACCCAGCGTTGCGTCGGGATAGTTGTGTTCCAGATACATCGAAACTTTTTGTTTTAATACCGAGTCGGGGGATGCGGCCAGCTTTCCGCCTGCCAGAGAATCTTTATACAGGGCAAGGTATGTAAACAGCAATGAGATCAGCTGCGAAAGGACGGAAGGATCCTGTTCGGTCGGGTAAGCGACGGCATAGATCAGATTGTCCAGCAGATTGCGGATGGGAAAGTGCTCCTGCGTCTTGAAATGCAGGTATTCGCCTTCGCCGTCGGGCGCAAAATTCCGCGCGAGGAAGTCGCGCATGACCGGATTATTTTCAACATTGTGCAGGATCACCTGCAAAAAGGTGTTCGAAGCAATAAAGTTGATGCCGAGATCGTCTTTTCCCGCCCGAAGGACGCTGTGGCGGATATGACGGTTCAGAAACAGAATATCGCCGCTTTGCAGGCAGACTTTCTCTCCCTGGATCATATGCGTGATACTCCCTTGCAGTACATACATGAATTCCATGTAATCGTGACCGTGTTCGGGAAAATCGATGAACCGCGTGTGCGGACGCAGCGCCATCTGCGATTTGTTCAGAAGTTTCTGCGCCCGTATGATAAATTCTTTTCCTGCAGCGTATTGCGTGCGGTCGATGTCGGTCTGTCCCCGCAGAATATCGCGCTCCTCGTCCGTGATCTGCGCCAGTTTTTCAATGAATTCTTTTTGCATGCCTGTATTGTATCACAGTCTTTTAAAAATGTCAAGAAAAGATACTTTTTTCAATAAATAGTGTCCTTGTTTAATAAATTAAAATTCGCTATAATGTTAGCGACGGAGGAAGAAATGAAATATTACGTAGCAATCGACATTGGCGCATCCAGCGGCAGGCACATAGTCGGCTGGAAAGAAGGCGGAGAGCTTTGCACCAAGGAAGTGTATCGTTTTTATAACGGAGTGGACGATGTCAACGGGACGTTGATTTGGGATGTGGACAGATTGTTCCGCGAGATCGTAGCGGGCTTGAAGGAATCGTTCCGCCAGTTCGGGAAGATCGAGAGCGTAGCGATCGATACCTGGGGCGTGGATTATGTCCTTCTGGACAAAGACGGGAAAGAGATCCTGCCTTGCCACGCATACCGTGACGATCGTACGAAAGGGCCGATCGAAGAAGTACATAAGATCATGCCGTTCAAGGAATTGTATGCACATACGGGCATTCAGTTCCAGCCGTTCAACACGATTTATCAGCTGTATGACGATTTAAAGAAAGGTCGGTTGGAGAAAGCGGAAATGTTCCTGATGCTTCCGGAATATTTCTCTTATAAACTGACGGGAGTTGCCAAGAAAGAATATACGGAGGCTTCGACGTCGGGACTTTTGGACGCGCGTACGGGTCAGTACGACATGGAAGTGGTGAGCCGCCTTGGTTTGCCGCAGCGCCTGTTCGGACATCTGGATGCGCCGGGAACGGTTGTCGGCGCATTGAAAGAGGAAATCGCGAAAGAAGTCGGCGGGCAGACGACGGTCGTTCTGTGCGCTTCGCACGATACGGCGAGCGCCGTGGAAGGAATCCCCGAAGATTCGGTGAATATGCCGTATCTGTCGTCGGGAACGTGGTCATTGTTCGGCGTGCGCCTGAAAGAACCGATCCTGACCGAGAAGAGCTGCGAAGCAAACTATACGAACGAAGGCGGTGTGGGCTACATCCGTTTTTTGAAAAATATCATGGGATTGTGGCTCGTGCAGTCGTTGCGCAAGGAACTTTGCCCGGATAAGTCGTTCGGGGATATTGCGGCGGAAGCGGAACAGGGTACGTATGCGGAGACGATCGATGCGGACGACTGGAGATTCCTTGCTCCCGAGAGCATGAAGGGCGCATTTGACGAATATCTGCGCGAAAACGGCAGACCTCTGCCGGAAAAGGCGAGCGATTATTTCCGTTGTGCGTTTATGAGTCTTGCAAACAGTTATGCGAAGGCAATGCGTGAGCTGGAAAAGATCACGGGTGAAAAATACAAAGGTCTTTGTATCGTCGGCGGCGGTGCGAAGAACGGATTTTTGAATGAGCTGACCGAACGTGCGTGCGGCGTAAAAGTACACGCGATCCCGATCGAAGCGACGGCGTTCGGCAATTTGAAAATACAGATGCAAAGAGGAGATAAGTAATATGAATTCGATGTTTGACCTGGCAAAACAGGCTTTTGCAAACTGGGGTATCGATGCGGAAGAAGCGCTCGCGCGCGTTGCGAAGATCCCTGTATCCATTCATTGCTGGCAGGGCGATGACGTTCACGGATTTTTAGGCGCGGAAGAACTTTCCGGCGGAATCCAGACGACGGGCAACTATCCCGGTGCGGCAAGAAACCCCAAAGAGCTGATGGCGGATTTTGATGTTGTGCTGTCGCTTGTTCCCGGAACGAAGAGGATCAATCTGCACGCGATCTATGCCATTTCGGATACGCCTGTGGAATTGGATAAACTGGAATATCGTCATTTTGAAAAATGGGTAGAGTATGCGAAAGAACGCAATCTCGGGATCGATTTCAACCCGACGCTCTTTTCGCATCCGATGGTAGTCGACGGACTTACGCTTTCTTCCCCGAAAAAGGAAGTTCGTGAGTTCTGGATCAAGCACGTCAAGGCTTGCCGCGCGATCGCCGCAAAGATCGGTCAGATCCAGGGAACGCCCTGCCTGAACAATATCTGGATCCCCGACGGATTCAAAGATGTTCCCGCAGACAGGCTCGGACCCCGTCAGCGCCTGAAAGAGAGCCTGGACGAGATTTTCTCGGTGAAATATCCTTCGGAATACATTGTGGACAGTGTAGAAAGCAAGGTGTTCGGGATCGGCGTGGAAAGCTATACAGTCGGAAGCAACGAGTTTTATCAGAACTATGCCGCGAAAAACGGAGTTTGCTGCCTGCTCGACAACGGGCATTATCACCCGCTGGAATATGTCAGCGACAAGATCCCTGCTTTGCTGGCATTCTATGATAAAGTTGCTCTGCACGTAACGCGCGGCGTCCGTTGGGACAGCGACCACGTCGTCCGTCTGGAAGACGAGATCCTGGAAATTGCGAAAGAGATCGTGCGCAACAATGCAGACAACAAAGTTCTGATCGGACTGGATTATTTCGATGCAAGCATCAACCGCGTGGCGGCTTGGACGATCGGCGCCCGCAACATGGAAAAAGCTTTGCTGATTGCGCTCTTGCAGCCGCATGCACAGCTGAAAAAACTGCAGGACGAAGGCAAATTCACCGAACTTCTTGCCATGAGCGAGGAGATCAAGACTCTGCCTTACGGTGCGGTATGGGATGAGTACCTGCGCCGCCAGAAAGTGGCCGGCAACGATTGGTTCAAGACGGTTCAGACGTACGAAAAGAAAATCCTTGCCGAGCGCAAATAATCGTTTATTGAACGGCGCATTGTGCCGTTTCGATAAAAAACAGCTGCGGCGTTAAACCATCCTCCGATGATTTATTTTATCCGTAAGAATCCATTGCCGCAGCTGTTACTTTGCTCACAGTCTCCATTATATTTGGACCTCGCAAATAGAACAAGGCGGGCGCTTTTTAAGCGTCCGCCTTGTTCGTTTCTTAATGCAAAACCAGCCAGTACAGAATGTTCGTGCGGACAAACTCAGATTTGGCAAAACACATCTTTGCGTCGCAAATCAGATGCGATCGTTTTGCGTTCAACTTTTTGTGATCGTATCGGGCATTTTAGTGGCACCGAAGCGGAAAGAGGGGAAAATAACGTTGTTTTATCGGCAAAGAAATTGCAGACAGTTTCTTTATTTTGATTTACGAATGGCTTTGTATGGTGTATAATAAATGGAATCATAGATATGAGGTGATAATGGTGAAGAAACGCAGGGTCGCAAAGAAAGCGGAAGAAACGGGAGAGAAAGAGGCTGCGCAACCAAAGGCGTGCGGTCTGACGCAATCGGCAGACGGCATAGCGGGGACGGCGGAAAAGGCAGACAAGAGCGGCAGTGACGGTAAATCTGCAAAACGTCGTGCTTTGGTCGAAAAGATAAAACTGATTCTGATTTTAGGTTTATCCTTTTTAAAAATAGGGCTTTTCACTTTCGGCGGCGGATACGCCATGATCGCGCTGATCCAGAAAGAGTTTGTCTCCAAAAGAAAATGGATAGGGGAAACGGAATTTATGGATGTGGTCGCGATTGCGGAATCTACCCCCGGCCCGCTCGCCATCAACAGTGCGACATATATCGGCTACAAAGTCGGAAAGACGGCCGGCGCCGCGATTTCCACTCTGTGCGTGTGTATACCGTCATTTGTAATCATTTATCTGATTTCTCTGTTTTTTGATGCGTTTTTAAAATTTACCGTAGTACAGTATGCGTTTAAAGGCATACAGGTTTGCGTTGTTTTTTTGATTTTTACGGCGGGATGGAAAATGCTCAGACAAATGCAGAAAGATCTGTTCAACTGGGTCTTGTTTATAGGCACGTTTTTATGTCTGGTGATTTTTTCGGTAACGGCAATCGATTTTTCATCCGTATTTTACATTCTCATCTGCGGTGCGGCGGGACTCGGCATTTATCTGATATCCCTGGCACGTAAAGGGGAGAGAAAAAAAGGAGCGGCGGTTTCGGCGCAAAAACAAAATGACGTAGGGCAAAAAAACGGACAAAACGCAGAACAGTCTGCGGACGGGAAAAGAGATAACGATGGACAGGAATATGAGCTGACAGGGGAGCAGGCGGAAACGCAAAGCGGCGAAGAAAAAGCTCCGAAGGAGAGGAAGGAATGATATACTGGGAGCTGTTTCTTGTATTTTTGAAAATCGGGGCGGTATCGTTTGGCGGGGGATACGGGATGATCTCGCTTTTGCAGGATGAGGTCGTGGCGCACGGCTGGCTGACGAAAGAAATGCTGATGAATTTTATTGCCGTGGCGGAATCGACGCCGGGGCCGATCGCGGTAAATGTGGCGACGTTCGTAGGCTCGTCGCAGGCAGGCGTAGTGGGCGCGCTTTTGGCAACGCTCGGGGTCGTGCTGCCTTCCTTTTTTATCATCCTGCTGATCGCAGCGATCATGCACAATCTTCTAAAATTCAACGGAGTACAAGCGGTGCTCGGCGGTATTCGTCCAAGCATCGTCGGGTTGGTTTTGGGAACTTCCGTTACAATGTTTTTGACGGCGCTGTTCGGTTTTTCGTCGATCGAGCAGGGATTTTCATTCGACTGGCGGGCTTGCGTGATCCTGGTCTTGTTATTTGCAATATGGTTTGGCATCAAAAAATGGAAAAAGAAAGAACTTTCGCCCATCGTTCTGATTTTGTTGTCGGCGGTTTTGGGAATGGGTTTTTATGCCATTCCGATCTGATTCGGCAGAGAATGTGCACGGAAAAACATGCCTTCAGAGCTGTTATGACCGACCGTAGTGCGGGAAGGCTTTCCTTTTTTCAGGTGATCTGATCGCCGCCCCAAGGAAGTATTTTTCGGTTCGTGTTGAGGTAGATCTGCTTTTCGGATGGTGAAAGCCATCGGATCGTGTCACGAAATTTCATGTACGTGTAGGCAATTTTTGGAAAAATATGTGTAAAATGTTGCCATATTTACAATTGTATGGTACAATGTTCTTACTCTTAATAGTCTATACAGGAGGAAAATTGTATGAATAAGAGTGAGTTGGTTGCAAAAATTGCTGAAGAGGTTTCACTGAAGAAAACCGATGTGGAAAAAGTGTTGGATGCATTTGTTTCCAATGTAAAGGATGTTATGGCGAAGGGCGATAAGCTGCAGCTGGTCGGATTCGGAACATTCGAAGCGAAAGATCGCGCGGCAAAAGAGGGGGTCAATCCCGCTACGGGTGAAAAAATCGCCATTGCCGCTTGCAAAGTTCCATCTTTCAAAGCGGGCAAAGCGCTTAAAGATGAATTGAACAAATAAGTTTTATTGCGAAAAGTAAAAACAATACACCCCAAAAGCGAACGGCTTTTGGGGTGTATTGTTTTTGTCCCAATATAGAATTGTTCAGAGCGGTCAATATGTTTACGCTTTGAATAAAAAACTTACGAAATACGATCGAAGCATCTGCAAAGAAAAAACAACGCCGAACGTACGAAAGACACAGGGGTTGGAAGATACAAAAAGGCGGTGATCCGATGCGGTGTTCGTACGGCAAAGCATTTGCGTTGAAATGCCGACGCGAATGGAAAGAATGCAGATTCAAAAATTTTCAGATGGGGGAAGACAACGGAAAGCGCCCGCAAAAAAGTCCGCCGATCAGCTCGCCGATAATATTGCCGACAAGATCACAGATCAGCCCGCCGATAAGATTGTCGATAAGATTGCCGATAAGAGCGCCTATCAGCCCGCCGATTTCAGGAAAAATGTTCCATTTGGTGCAGGCAGAAGCGGTTTTTGTGAAAGTTCAGGATTCCTTCTTTTTGCATTTTTGCCAATTCTTTGGACAGCGCGCTGCGTTCTACGTTCAGATAGTCGGCCATTTGCTGGCGGTCGAAGGGTACAAGGAATTCTTTGTTTCCGTGTTTTCTCGCTTCTGCGGATAAAAAGGTCATTACTTTTGCTCGTATGCTTTTTGCCGTCATGCAAAAGATCCTGTTCGACCACGCGAGATTTTTTTGCGTGGACAGGAAGAGAAGATTGCTGATCAGTTTAAAATACCAGGATTTTGCATGGTATTCGGGCGACAGCAGTATGGCGGTATTCAGGAACAATATTTTGCAATTCTGCGCGGCCGTCACGTCTACCAGCATGGGAACGTTGCAGAAAGCGTATGTTTCGGCAAAAGCGTCGTTGGCGGACAGGCTGTGCAGGATGACGCGGTTTCCCCACAGATCGATATTCTCTATGTGTACTTCGCCGAAGATCACGATCCCGAATTCCTCGGTGTAATCTCCCGCGTGAAACAGAACGCAATCTTTTTCAAATTCTGCCGTTCGGATCCCGCGGCACAACTCCATATCCCGATATTCTTGTTCGGTAATATTCCGAAACATGACATGTTGAACAGGAAACATAAAAAAACACCTATTTCGTGGTTTAAACAACGTACTTTTTAAAAAGATTGTACTATACTGTAGGCGAGAAGTCAAGGAGGAATACGGAAATGATACGAAAAATCATACAGATCGATGAAGAAAAGTGCAACGGATGCGGTGCATGTGCGTCGGCGTGCCATGAAGGGGCAATCGGAATGGTGAACGGCAAAGCGAAATTGCTGCGGGACGATTACTGTGACGGGCTCGGCGATTGTCTGCCGGCGTGTCCGACCAATGCGATCCGTTTTGTAGAACGCGAAGCGGCGGCGTACGATGCGGCGGCGGTAGCCGAGCATCAGAAAAAGCGGGGACAGGCGCACACGGGCTGTCCCGGGAGCCGTATGCGGGAATTTAATCGTGAGCAGCCTTGCCATGCGCAAACGGAAAGTGTTGCCATGCAATCCGAGCTTCGGCAATGGCCTTGCCAGATCAAGCTGGTACCGGTCAATGCGCCTTATTTTCAAGGAGCAAAATTGCTCATTGCGGCGGATTGTACGGCGTACGCTTACGCGAACATGCACGGGGACTTCATGCGCGGAAAAGTTACGATCGTGGGCTGCCCGAAGCTGGACAATGTGGATTACAGTGAAAAGCTGACGCAGATCTTGCAGGGCAACGACATACAGAGTGTAACGATCGTGCGGATGGAAGTTCCTTGCTGCGGAGGACTGGAAATGGCGGCAAAGACCGCCTTGCAAAAAAGCGGAAAATTTATTCCCTGGCAGGTGGTCACGATATCCGTGGACGGCAGGATCCTGGATTGAATAGAAACTGTCAAATGAATCAGACTATGGAAAGGGCAGGTAAAAAAATGAGTGTAAAAATCAAAAATATCGGTCAGGCGGAAATTTTCAGTTTAAAAGATCAGATATCTTATCAGGATGGTCAGATCGTCAGCAAAACGCTGGCGCAGAACGACGCTCTGAGCATTACTTTGTTTTCCTTTGCCAAGGGCGAAGAGATCAGCACGCATGCCTCGGGCGGAGATGCCATGGTGACTTGCCTGGACGGGACGGGAAAAATCACGATCGACGGCAGGGAATATATTCTTCGGGAAGGGGAATCCATCGTGATGCCTGCGGGACATCCGCATGCGGTTTACGGCGAAGAAGCGTTAAAAATGCTGCTGGTTGTTGTGTTCTGAAAAATTTTGAAGGACAAAAGCGATAAAAAGGAGGATTCGGTATGAAAGCGGTTGTTGATCAGGAAACGTGTATCGGGTGCGGTTTATGCTGTGAAACGTGCGATGCGGTTTTTCGCATGAACGAGCAGGACAAGGCAGAGGCGTACAGAGAAGCCGATGCCGGGAATTCGGATGAAGTGCAGAGCGCTATAGACGGCTGCCCTGTGGCGGCGATCCATTGGGATGCGTAATTTTTTGTCGGATTTTCCTGCGGAACGGACAAAATTTTGCCTTTTGTTTCGGTGAGAATTATTCATTTAGAAAAGACGCCGTTGCAAAAGACAGAAATTTTGGTTTTTCGGATAGAAAAGTTTTGTTTTGCGTATGCGGGTATTTGACGGGGCAATCGTTGCCCCGTCTTTTTGCAATGCAAAACTTCAGGGGCTCCGAGGTTTTGAATATTCGAAAACCTCGGGCTATTTGTTGGTTCAGATATACAAAACAAATATCTTGTCGGCGAAGCAATCATGATTGCTATAAAAACGCGGGCAGTGATATGCACATCTAAAGACGCTTTCATCAGGAATATCAAATGCGCGGGTCGGAACGAAGGTAGTTTAACGCATTCCAAGCGGCAGAATTCTTGGAAGCTGATGCATATCGGATCGAAAAGTACGGCCGAAAGCGGAAAGAGGGCGAAATACCGAGCCGAAAATGAGGGGGAAAGGGTTTATCTGAAATTATTTACAAACAGAGAAAAAAATAGTACAATAAATCGGCTTGAAATTATTCAGTTGCACAGAATGGTAGTATAGAATACGGTAAGGAGAAACGAATGGTAAGTAAAAATAGAATACGTACACTGATATTTTTTACGATATTACTGGCTATTACATGGAGTGCAGGCATTTTCGGGCTGCTGCGGGCATGGGCGGACGGTACATCCTTTCAGGTGGACAAGATCACGAAAACGCACGAATATCTGACGGAAGGGTATCTCGGCAGTTATGCGGTAGCGACGGAAAAGATTGAAAGTTACGAATGCAACGGTTCGAATTGGGGGCCGAATGTATTGGCGCGGGCATTTGACCGAAATTTTGATACGTTTTGGGAAACGAACAAGATCAACAGTGCAAACTTTACGAATACGGTAACGATCGGATTTACGGAAACGGTAAACGTCGATCGACTGGTTTTTGCCACGCGCAGGGACAATACTGGCAAGGGGTTTCCGCTGACGGCGACTTTTTATGTTTCGGATAACGGCACGGATTTTGAAAAAATCGGATTCGGGACGGTGGAATTGTGCAGCAATATTCTTGTGTATCGGTTTGACAAGGCATATACAATGCGGTATTTCCGCTTTGAATACACGGCAGTAAATCCGTCTTTGGAGCAAAGATGCAGTGCGTCGGAGTTTATTTTTTTCAAACCGGAAGAAGAATGCATTTTGCAATTGAACGGGATGTTTGCCGACTATACTTGCACGTCGATCGATTCGTCATACACAACAGAGCAGGTGCGGCAGGCGATTGCTCTTGTCAAAGAGACGCAGGCATATGCGCTGCGCGGGGAATTGCAGTATCTTGTTTCGCGCGCGGAAGGGATCCTGGACGGAACGGTGACGGCAAATCCTGCGCGGGAATTTACTACAAAACCGGACGAAAACGGAAATGCTGTGATCGCAAGGCACGGAAATATAGCGGCGTACGCGCGCAATACCTTAAAGATGGTGTGGCAGGGAACAAACAGGCAAATCACGGGCGTTTGTGCCGTGCCGGGCGAAACGCTGGCGGTATTTGTGGAAGCGGGGGATCGGGATCCTCTGCCGACGCTCGTCTTTACCCAGCACATCGGTTACTGGAGCAAATGGAAAAGTTCGGAATACAGCCTGAACCGCGGACTCAATCTGATCACTGTTCCCGATCTTTACGATTCTTCCTGGAGCGTCAAGACGAATCCGGGAGGCCCGATCTATCTTTGCAATCCGTATACGGAAAATCAGCAGAGCGAAAATGTGAAGATCTACATGGACGGAGGATATACGATCCCCGTTTATCGTACGGGAGACGATGCGGAAGAATACAGGAATGCTCTTGCGGAATATCTTAAACAGTATGCGGCGGAGGACGGGTACTATAACGACGTGACCGAACTGCAGAGCGATCGGGTGATCCTGACTGTGACGGCGAGCCGTGCAAAATCCTGCTATATCGACGAAGGAGCGGATCCGGGACAGGCGCTCAAAGACTGGGACAGTTATCTGAAATCTTTATATGAATTTGACGGAGTATCCTATGATCCCGATTCGGAGTATTACGACGCGCGCGCGGAGTATCTGAATGTGAACGTACGCGTGATGCAGCCCTGGGCGGCGGCATACGCGTTTACCGAGCATGTCGGGATACAGAAAGGCACATGGGAGCAAATCTCCTGTTACGGCAGCGGGTTCGGCTGGGGAATGTCGCATGAGCTGGGTCACATGATGGATATATCCGAGCGCACGCGTACGGAAGTAACGAATAATATGTGGTCGCAGTTCAATAAGACTGCTTTGGACGGGGAGAGCGCCCGCGGTAATTTTACGGAATATCTGAAAGCGGCTGCCCCGGACGACAATGAGGGGAAGGCCTATGCGGACAAGGCGTCGGACGCTCTGCCGTGGTGGTGTATCGAGAGCCGTTTCCCCGGGTATTGGGGGCGGTTTGACAATTGCTTCCGTTACGAGGACCGCAAGGGGTTGTCGGATGCGGAGTTGCACGTGTATTTCAGTTCTCTGGCGGCGGGGATCGATCTGAGTTACTATTTTGAGCGGATCGGTTTTGCCTGGAAGGAGGCATTCACAGGTTATGAGAATGCGTCGGATGCGTTCCGCACGGCGATGGACGCGGCGAAGGAATCGGGCAGGATCGTGGAAAATGAGCTTAAGCTATGGTATGTTGACGCGCAGTTTTATAATTATTACACAAAATACGGCGATGAATTGAAAATGTACGGCGAAAAAGACGGGACGCAGATTCTCAATGTGAGCAAAACGGACGCAGGATATGCGTTGTTGCTGCCGGAAGTGAAGGATTTTCGGCACCTGGGGTATGAGATTTTGCGCAGTGACGGTACAGGCGGCTTCAAAGTCATCGGGTTTACCTACGGGAGAAATTATACGGATACCGCGGCGCCTGCCGACGGAACGCCTTTTTATAAAGTGTGTGCGTATGACCGTGTGCTCGGCTGTACGGCGGAAAGCGAATCTATGTCTGCCATAACACAAGGTGCGGTTGCAAGCGTGAACGGGCAGAAATTTAATTCATTATCGGAAGCGTTTGCGGCGGCGTCGGACGGGGCGACGGTATATCTGTTGGAAGATGTATATGAAACGGGCGTGACAGTCACGGGAAATATAACGCTGAAACCGCAGGGAAAAGGTGTGACCGTGCGCAGGAATCTCGAACAGGCGATGTTCCGTGTCAACAGCGGAGCGGCTTTGACGATCAGCGGAGAGGGAGAAAATACTTTGACGCTGGACGGCATGGATATAGCGCAGGCGGATTCGCTGATCATCAGCCAGGGGACGCTGGAACTGGGAGAAGGCGTTATTTTGCAGAACGGCGTAAGCACGGGCAACGGAGGAGCTGTACGCGTGAGCGGCGGGACGTTCCGTGCGGATGGGGCGGTATTTTGGAATAACCGCGCGAAAAACGGCGGAGCGTTGGCGTGTGAAGTTGCTTCGGCGAATGTTACGCTTACGAACGCGGGGTTTAGCGCGAATACCGCGACAGAGAGCGGCGGAGCGATCGTCATGTCGTGCCGTCTGAGCGCGACGGATGTCGCGTTTAAGGAGAACGCGGCGGGCACCAACGGCGGAGCGGTATGCAACCGCAGCGGCGGGATTCTGAACGTGTACGGATGTTTGTTTGAGGGCAATACGGCGAATGCGGGCGGTGCTCTCTGGTTGGACGGAATGACAAATTTGACGGGGAACGGAGCGCAAGCGACGCAGATCGTGAAAAATTCCGCGCAGTCAAACGGAGGCGGCGTATATGTTGCGTCGTCGAATTCGGGAAGGCGGGCGACGTTTCTGCAGGTCGGCTTTTCGGAGAATGCGGCGGAGCAGGGGAGCTGCGTATACGTGAACGGATACGCAACGTTCGGCGGAACGGACGCTGTGATAAAGGCGGCGGGAAGCCGCTCTGATTGCGGCGGAACGGTGTATCTGTCGGCACAAAGCAATGCCGTTTTTTCGGGTGGAACATGGGACTGGAGCGGAAGCGCGGCGTTTGCGGCGGGAAAAGCCCCCGTATTTACAGCAATGCCGTCGGAAGAGAGTTCGTTTGCTTTGACCTTTTATGTTCCCGCGGATTGGGATGCGGCTGCACCGTTGCTGCGTTTCCCGACGGGTACAAACGCATCGGGTATCTGCGGGGAAATGTATGCGTATGTCGGAGAAGACCTGTTTTCGTGCGTGTACGGTGAAAGCGATGCGGCGGTTATGGTCGGGCAGGAAAAGTTCTATGGCCTGACCATCCGAGACGGAAACGCAGAGGAAACTCAATATCTCAAACCGGGCGCGGAGGCTGTATTGCCGCAGGCGCAGGGCAAGGACGGATATCGCTTTATGGGTTGGCAGTGCGGGGAAACCTTGCTGGCGGCCGGGGATAAAGTTGTGCTGCAAGGCGATTTACTGGCGGAAGCGGTCTATGAAAAACTGTATGTCATCCGTTTCGATGCTCTTTCGGAAACGTTTGAAGGGATTGCAGGGGAAGAAATCGTTTTGCCGTCCGCGGCGGAAAAAGAAGGCTGGAAATTCGTGGGCTGGAAAGGCGGCGGAGTGTTGTATGCGGCAGGAGATAAACTCGTCATCGGCGGGGAGCTTACGCTGCAGGCCGTTTACGAAGCGCTGCCGCAGGATGACGGCGCGGAAACCGGTCCCGGTGCCGATCCCGATACCGACGGCGGAAAGGGAAACGGTGTTCCCGCTTGGGTATGGGGCGTGGCGGCCGCGGCGGCGGTCGGGGCTGCCGCCGCGGTGACGGCTGTCGTTTTATTGAAAAAACGAAATAAATAAGGTCGGCTAAACAGTCATGAAATGCCGCAGCACGATTTTTTGCGCTGCGGCATTTCATGAATCGCAAGCGGCGGAAAGAGCGGGGGAATAAAAAACCGAAAGGGAAAGTGGGGCGGAAGATGATCCGCCCGCAGGCGTAAGCGTTTCAGAAAAAGAAAATGAAAAAAATTCATAAGGACTTTTTACTGTCATCACGAAAGATACACAAAATAGGCTTGTAAAAGGTTCGGCTTTGTGGTATACTAAGAGGGAACGACAGGCAGCGGAAGAAGGGCAGTTTCAGGAGGGAATACCTATGCCAAAGACCAAGAAGATTTTTAATTTGCCATTGGTGGCTTTGCGGGGAAAGGTGATTTTTCCGCAGACGAACAATGTATTTGATGCGGGGAGACTGATTTCTCTGACCGCGATATCGAGGGCGTCCGAGCGTGACATGACCCTGTTTGTGAGCATGCAAAGGGATGCCGAAAAGGATGAGATCGTGCCGGAAGATATCTGCAAAGTGGGTACGGTCGTAAAGATCAAGCAGATCGGGAAACTTCCTTCCAACAATCTCAGGATCAATGTGGAGGGTTTGTACCGCGCGAAAGCGGAAGAAATTTACGAAGAGAACGGATGTTTTTTTGCAAACGTATCCGAACTGAAAGCGGTGCATGGCGATGCGGTGCTGGAAGAAGCGTATTTCCGTACGGCGCAGGACGTCATGCGCGATATTCAGATGAGCGATATGCGTTTTCCCAAAGAAGGCGCGGCGGCTCTGGAAAACATAATCGATCCGGACGCTTATATCGGGAATGCGCTTTCGTTCCTGCATATCAAGGAAGACGTGAAGCAGAAGATTCTGGAAACGACAAAGACGGTGGAGCGTTTAAAGATCTTTGAGCGGTGTCTGAACGACGAACTGGAGATCGCGAAACTGGAAAAGAAGATCAGCGCGACGGTGCGCCAGAATATTGATAAAAACCAGAAAGAATATTTTTTGCGCGAGCAGCTTAAAGCGATTCATACGGAGCTGGGGGATGACGAAGACGAGAAAGAGTCGCTGATCCGTCAGATCAAGGACAAGCATATGCCGGCGGAGATCGAAGAGAAGGCGCTCAAAGAGATTGCGCGGACGGACAAAATGCCGCCTTCTTCGCCGGAATACACGGTCATACGCAATTATCTGGACTGGCTGATCGACCTTCCCTGGACGGAGGAAACGAAAGACACGGAAAATCTTGCGGAAGCGAAGAAGATCCTGGACGAAGATCATTACGGATTGGAAAAGGTAAAAACGCGCATTACGGAATATTTGGCGGTGCTGCAGCTTACGAAGAGCATGAATGCGCCGATCCTTTGTTTTGTAGGGCCTCCGGGCGTAGGCAAGACGTCGATCGCGAAATCGGTGGCGCGGGCATTGGGCAGAAAGTTTGTGCGCATGAGCCTGGGCGGGGTCAAGGATGAAGCGGAGATCCGCGGACATCGCCGCACGTATGTGGGGGCGATCCCGGGCCGTATCATTTATGCCATGAAGCAGGCGGGGAGCATCAATCCCGTAATGCTTCTGGACGAGATCGACAAGGTTTCGTCGGATATGCGCGGAGATCCTGCCAGCGCGCTGCTGGAAGTATTGGACCCGGAGCAGAACACGGCATTCCGCGATCGTTTTCTGGAAGTTCCGTACGATCTTTCCAAAGTATTGTTCATTACCACGGCGAACACGGTGGATACGATCCCTGCGCCTCTTCTGGACAGAATGGAGCTGATCGAACTGAACGGATACACGCTGGATGAAAAGCGTGAGATCGCGCGGCGGTATCTGATCCCGAAGAAGATCAGGGAAAACGGACTCAAAGAAGATCTGCTGGAAATCACGGACGGTGCGATCACCGCCGTGATCGAAGGGTATACCATGGAAGCGGGAGTTCGGAACCTGGAACGGCAGATCGGTTCGGTTTGCAGAAAAATTGCCGTACGTTATGCGGAAAATCCGTCGATGGAAAAGCAGACGGTGGACGAGAACAATCTGGAAAGCCTGTTAGGAGTGCGGCGTTACAATGACGAGCATGCGAAGCTGGACGGAAACGAAGTGGGCGCGGCGACAGGGCTTGCCTGGACGGCGGTCGGCGGCACGACGCTCACGATCGAAGTTTCGGCGATGCCCGGGAAAGGCGAGATACTTCTGACGGGAAAACTGGGTGACGTTATGAAAGAATCTGCGCGTGCGGCGATCAGCTATATACGGGCGCACGCGGACGAATACGGCATTGCGCCGGAAGTATTCGGGGAAACGGACATTCATATTCACGTACCCGAAGGGGCTACTCCGAAAGACGGGCCGAGTGCGGGGATCACGATGGCGACGGCGATCCTGTCCGCGTTCACGCATAAGCCTGTGCGCAGGGATATTGCGATGACGGGCGAGATCACCTTGCGCGGAAAGGTACTGCCGATCGGCGGATTGAAAGAGAAAGCGCTGGCGGCGCATCGGGTCGGGATCAAAAATATCATTATACCGAAAGAGAACGAGCGGGACGAACAGGAGATTCCCGAAAACGTGCGCGGAGAGCTGCATTTTATTCCTGCGTCGGAAGTGGGAACGGTGTTCCGCAACGCGATCGTGGGGCTGTGAGGTCGGAATGATTATCAGGGAAGCGAAGTTTATCACGTCGGCAGCGGACCGGAAAGGATTTGTGCGGCCGGATAAGCCCATGATCGCCGTATGCGGGAAATCCAACGTGGGCAAGAGTTCGTTTATCAACATGCTGGCTAACCGCAACAAACTGGCGCGCACCTCGGCGGAACCGGGGCGCACGCGGCTCGTAAATTATTTTGATTTCGGCGAATTTCTTCTGGCGGATCTTCCCGGGTATGGATTTGCGCGCGTTTCGAAAGGGGAAAAAGAGAAGTGGGCGCGCCTACTGGATGATTTTTTTGCGCAGGATACGATTTCGCATGTATTTGCGCTGGCGGACATACGGCATGACCCTACGGCGGACGATCTTCTGATGATTCAATATTTATATACGGTGCGGCTTCCTTTTACGGTGATCGCCACCAAAGCGGACAAGCTGGCAAAGACGCGGGTGAAGGACGCGGTTCGGCGGGTGGCGGCGGCTTTCAAAACGGGAGAGGGAAATGTGATCGCTGTTTCCAATGAAACCAGGCGGGGCAAAGACGAGGTGCTCAGCGTACTGGATTCCGTAGTGGCGGGCGTGCAAAGCGCCGAAGAAATGTGAAATACGGTTGCAAAAAGGCCGGGTGTATGCTATAATGGGAGCAGAATTGGTGGCAGGTGATCATATGAATGCGATTCTGGCGTCCGGGGCGGATATTTTGAGTACGCCTTGGGGAATGGCTGTTTTTATTCTGTTTGACATCGTGGTATTGGCGCTGATCATGGCGCTCAATTACCGCTGGATCTTCAAACGTGTGCTGGATATTTTATTTTCGGCGGTATTTCTTGCGGTGTTTTTCCCGTTCTTTTTGCTGTTTCTTCTGGCGGACGCGATTTACAACAAGACGCAGAATGCGTACAGGACGTTGTTTACGACGGAATATTATGCGGGCAAAAAGGAAAAGATCATCCGCGTGACGACCTTTTCGACGGAAAGGATCGTGCATGACGAATCGGGAAAATTGCTGCCGTTGGAAGAGCGCGTGACGAAGATGGGAAAGGTGCTCAGGGCATGCGGGATGAAATATTATCCCTGCCTGATTTCCGTGTTTGCGGGAAGGATGAGTTTTGTGGGGCCGCGGCTGATGCTCGTGGCGGACGCGGGAGCAGTCGGCGAAGATGCGGCCGAGCGCTTTGCGGCAAGGCCGGGGCTGGTTTCGTCGCTGGAAAAATTCGGCGGCGACGCGCTTACTTATCCGGATATGTTCGAAGAGGATGCCGAATATGTGCATCATATCGGATTTTTTAAAGATATCGGTTATTTTTGCCTGAAGATCATAAACCGTATCCGCGGCGATTCGGTTCGTCGGTACGGCGAGTGTACGGATAAGAATTACATCGACTGGCTTGTGGAAACGGGCAGGATCGACAGGGAAGAGGCCAAAGAATTTTATGCAACGGCGAAATACCGTCTGCAAAGCATGAAAGAGAAGGAGTCTGACGCGGATAATAGGATCCGCCGCAGTATGCTGCGCTGAAAAACCGTGCAAAGAATTTTGCCGTGCGGACGGCAGAGCCGTGCGGAACGGATAAAAGACTGAAAGCCCGTCTGCGCAAATAAATTCGCGCAGACGGGCTTTTCCGATGTTTTTGAAAAAAATAGAGGCGCAGTCCGCAAATGATTTTGCGGACTGCGCCTCTATAAAGTTTCAGTCAATCCAGAACCCCGGTTTTGGCAACGGATTTTACGAATGCGCTTGGCGACATATTGGTCAGATCTTTGAACTGTTTGGAAAAGTATTGCAGGGTATCGTAACCGAGAAGTTCGGCCGTTTCGGAAACGGTATATTTTTCTTCGGCGAGCAGTTGTTTTGCCCGTTCGATCTTTATGCGGATAAACGACTGCATGATGCTTTCGCCCGTGCGGGACTTATAAATTTTTTTGAGATAGGAAACGGAATAACCGAGCTTTTCGGCGATGTCCTGCAAGGTCATGCGTTCGCCCACGCATTCGTGCAGGACTTTTTGGATTTGTCCGATGGTCGTGTTTTCCGCAGCGTCTTCGCTTTTCGGCAACTCCGGGCTTTTGGGGGATTCCGTGAGAGAAAACAGTACGCCTTCTAAACCTGCCCGGATCGCCTGAAGCGCGAAAGCGGGCGCATTCGGGCGCAGCGTCAGTTTTTCCTGATAAACGAGATTCATCGGTTCGGCAAAGGTTTGCTTTCCGAGGGCGATGAGGCGTCGGAAGCATTGCCGCGCGTAGGCGCTGAGCCTGACCGCTCTTCCTGCGGGCAGGGCGAGCCCTGAAAAGTTGCCGTCAAATCCCACGATGATCATGTTCGTTCCGCTTTTTTTAGGCCGCACGTTGTGGAATACGCCGGGCGCGTGTATGAACGCTTCTCCCTGATACAATACAAAACGGTTGGAAGAATCGGTGATTTCTGCTTCTCCGGAATCGCAGCATACGATCTCCCAGAACGGATGCGATTCCCCTTCAAAGGAGAAATCTTTGGAGTACGCGAAATAGTGCAGGGAATACAGCGTCTCGACGCGCGGATCTTTTTGGATTTTTGTGGGAATATAGGTTGTGACCATAATGAACCTCTCACTTTCAGTATACCATAAAAAAGCGGAGAAGTGTACCAGAATTTATAAGTTTATGCTGATTTTTTTTATAACTTTGGGCGGGCAATGAATGGTATAATGGGGGCGGAATAAAATGGAGAAAGCGGGAGATAAACCATGGAATACGATTTCAGAAAGATTGTCGGAAATTTTGCGGCGGAAGGTGAATTTATATCTTGTGAGAGGTACGGGGAAGGGCATATCAATGCCACATATAAATTGACCATGCACAAGGGCGGAAAGCAGGTGCATTACATCCTGCAGCAGATCAATACGCGTCTGTTTACGGATGTGGAGAAGCTGATGCGCAACATTGAGCTTGTTACGTCATTTTGCAGGAAGAGTGTGGAGAAAAAAGGCGGTGACCCGATGCGGGAATGTCTGAACATTGTCAGGACGAAGGACGGGAAAAGCTATCTGAAAGAGGGAGAAGCTTATTTTCGGATGTATGTCTATATTGAGAATGCGGTGACGTATCAGATCGTGCGCAACGCGCAGGATTTTTATGAGAGCGCGGTGGCGTTCGGGAATTTTGCGAATCTGCTGGCGGAGTTTGACGCGTCGCAGCTGTATGAAATACTGCCCGATTTTCATAACACGAAAAAGCGTTATGAAAATTTCAAAAGGGCGGTGGAAAGGGATATCTGCGGCAGGAAAGCGCAGGTGCAGAGCGAGATCGACTGGATGGTCGGGCACAGCGGGCTTTGCGGGAAGATCGTGGACAAGATAGCGGCGGGCGAAATACCGCTGCGGGTCACGCACAACGATACGAAACTGAACAATGTCATGATCGACGCCGAAACGGGCAAGGCGCTTGCGGTTATCGATTTGGATACGGTCATGCCGGGGTCGCTCTGTTATGATTTCGGGGACAGTATCCGTTTCGGCTGCAACA
>ERZ1106930.60-NODE-60-length-58749-cov-656.872525_pt1 | contig 58749 bp, 43 predicted proteins | sample MGYA00403663_ERZ1106930 | MGnify/ENA primary metagenome ERZ1106930 (study PRJEB35170, sample SAMEA104062438) | human gut metagenome | biome: human gut; feature: human-associated habitat; material: faeces | place: Denmark | collected 2012-06-26 ... | reverse complement strand
ATTTCGGGATGGGGCAGAGTGCGCAGAGCCTTGTGAAGATCACGAGCTGTTCGGTGACCTCGGGCGCGTACGATACGCCCGTAACGCCGGAAGTGAGCGAGGCGGACTTTACGAACGACGAATTCAACGCCAACGAATGGTACACGGTCATGTCGCCGAGTTGCTATGCGCCTTCTACGATGAACGTTTCCGGCGGCAGACTTAATTTTGTCAACACGGGGCAGTCGTCCATATGTACCATGTATATGTATTCCAACTTTGAATTCACTTTCGATATGCCTTATCTGCTGAAGTCGACGGAATACAACAGTGCGGGAGATATCATCAAGCCGCATTCTAGTTGGTGGGGTATTTCGTTCGGGTGTCCTTCCTACGAGGGCTGGGCAGGCAACATGCTTACCAGTGCCCATGCCATCGGATTCCAGCCGAGCACGGGACACGATGCGACCGCAACGGGCGCGACGACGCACGTCGCGTATCAGATCAACGGGAAAACGACGGTTGCGGGAAATGAGCTTGTCGGGAATTACAATCTCTGGGATCCGGCAAACGAAGGGAAGACGTACACGTTCAAACTTTCCGTGGTCGACGGAACGGTGGGGTTGTTCATAAAAACTACGACCGAAACGGATTGGTTTGAAATACTTTCGGCGGATATCGGATACACGCCGCTCGGATACGTGGGCATACTTGGCATGGGGCATACCGCGGAAGAGGGCAACAGCATGATCGCGAGCGGAGATCAGAAGAACATAACGGTTGCAAACTTTTCTCTGGATAATCTGCGCGTGGTGAACAAGGATCAGGATGCGCAGATCGAAGAGGTACCGTTCAAGAGCAACCGTATTGAAATCCCTTCCGATTTCAGCTATACCAATACCTGGAAGGACAGCGATCTGCTTGCGGAGAAGCTGGAAAGCGGTGAGATTCCGGAATCGGAGAGCGTTCGGTGGCCGTGGATCGCAGTGATCGGTGCGGCGGGCATCTGTGCTATTTCGGTCATTGCCGCCGTGGTGATTGTTCTGGGCAAGAAAGGGGAGAAGAAAAAGTCATGAAAAAGAAAAAACTTCTGTGTATAGTACTGGCGGGGATCATGCTTGCGTTCGGATCGGCGTGCAGCGGAAAAGGGCTGTCGCGCATAGAAGAGGACAGTTATCAGGCGAGTACGGTCAGAGAAGAAAAAGAGGTATATGCCGTCAGCTACGACATCATCGGCGGAAAGGATGCCATGCCCATCGGGGCATTTTACGGGCCGTTCACGGCGTCGAGCAGCATCAACGGGCAGGCGTTTCCCGATTATGTCAGCGAAGAATATTTCCGTCTGTTTGACGCGGCGGGGGTGAATCTTCTCGTTTATCCGGCGGAATATTACAATTCGAATCCGTCGTCCGTAACGAATGCGCTGGAACTTGCGGAACAATATAACATGGGTTATTTTGTGATGCACAGTTATTTCAATACGGTGATCAGCACCAAGCAGGTGGACATGGCGCAACTTGCGTCCATTATCAAGCTGTTTACGTCTTACGCGTCGTTTGTTGGGATCCATACGGTAGACGAACCCACGACGGTAAAGTTTGACGGGATGGGGGTGCTGAACGATGCTTTCTATTCTCTGGGGGTAGACGGAATACATACCTATGCGAACCTGTATCCCACGTATTATTGGCAGATCAATTATACGGGCGGCACCGAAGAGAACATCACATACGAGGAATATGTAGACAGGTATATCAACACGGTACATCCCCGGTTTCTCTCTTACGATCATTATGTTTTTGAATCGTATGACGGAAGTTACCGATCCAACGTCGATTATTATTTTCAGAATCTTTCTCTGATACGGCAGAAAGCGGAGCAATACCGGATCCCGTTCTGGGTATTTGTGCAAGCGGGCGGGCACTGGAACGACAGTTCGCAGGAAATCCCGAAGATCGAGCATTTCCCGAACGAAGGCGAATTCATGTGGAATGTTTCCACGCAGCTTGCTTACGGGGCGAAAGGCATTCAGTATTTCCCTCTTTTGCAGCCGAACAATTTTGCGATGGCGGAAAACGGGGAATGGGATTTCGGCAGGAACGGGCTGATCGGGACGTTCGGGAATCTCAACCAGTGGTATTTCTATGCGCAGAAAGTGAATCAGCACATTGAAAGTGTGGACAATGTACTGATGAACGCGGCGAACGAAGGCGTGATCGCGTCGGGTGCGGCGAAAGCGGATATCGAAAGCCTGCCCGAATACATTGCGAGCGGGAAGTATTACGAGCTGGAGAATGTCAGCGGAGACGCGCTTGTCGGGTGTTTCAATTATCACGGAAAGACGGCGCTGTATGCAGTCAATTATTCCATGACGGACAAACAGACGATCCAACTTTCTTTTGACAAGAATTACGGGTATGAAGTCACGCAGCGCATGCAGACGGTCGAAGTTGCCGGCAACCAGATCCCGCTCACACTGGAAGCGGGGGAAGGCGCGCTGATCGTCTTGAAGTGATAAGGAGAAAGGAACGTTGTCTATCAGAAACAGAAAAGCAAAGAGCGCGGATGCCGTTTCTTTCGATATCATCGGCGGGAAAGATGTCATGCCTATCGGGGCGTTTTTAGGGCCTTTTTCCCGCGATGATGCGGACAAAAAAAATTATCCCGAATTTGTGACGGAAGCGTTTATCGAGAAATGCGGAAAATGCGGGATCAATTTGTTTGTGTATCCGCACGAAAATTTTGAAGCGGCGCCCGAATCGGTGTACAAAGCGCTGCGGCTGTGCGAAAAATATCATATCGGTTATTTTTCCAAGCATAATTATTTTTCGCGCGTGTTTGACGGAAAGGAACAATTGGACAGGAACAAAGTCAAGGCGATCATCGGGGAGCTGTCCGAATATCCTGCCTTTGTCGGAATTCACACAAAAGATGAACCCGTTACCCCGTATTTCGATCATCTGAAAGAAATCAACGACGTCTTTTATTCCGTTGCGCGCGAAGGGCTGCAGACCTATGCAAACCTGTATCCGCAATATTATTGGGGGATCAGGTACGACGGAAAAAAAGAGGGGAACTGTACCTATGCCGAATACGTGGAGCGCTATATCCGTGAGATCCGTCCGCGTTTTCTGTCGTATGACCATTATGTGTTTGAAGCGTACAACGGCACATACAGGACGAATACGGACGACTATTTTGCCAATCTTTCGATGATCCGACAGAAAGCGGAGGAGAATCATATTCCGTTCTGGGTATTCGTGCAGGCGGGGGGATATTGGAACGATGCGGGGGAAGAGCTTCCCGTCATCGAGCATTTTCCCTACAAAGGCGACTTTTTCTGGAATGTTTCCACGCAGCTTGCCTACGGGGCGAAGGGGATACAGTATTTTCCGCTGATCCAGATCACCAAGTTCGCAAAAAGCGAGAACGGGGTATTGGATTACAGGCGAAACGGACTGTTCGGCGCCGACGGGAGGGCGAACAAGTGGTATGGTTATGCGCGGGAAGCAAACGCCCATATACGCAGTGTGGGGGATGTTTTGATGAACGCGGTCAACGAGGGTGTCGTCGTATCGGGCGTATCCGCCGCGGAGATCGGGCAGAGGCCGGAAGTGATCGCGTCGGGAAAGTATTTCGAACTGGACGGGGTCAGCGGCGACGCGGTCGTCGGATGTTTTCAATGGTGCGGCAGGACGGCTCTGTATGTCGCGAACGGGTTGCGCAAGAAGCAGGGCAGAGTTGTGCTTACGTTTGACGATCTTTACCGTTTCAGTGTCGTGCAGAAAGCGGAAAAGCGTTTGGGTGAAGGGAAGAGCGTCACGCTTTTGCTGGAACCGGGGGAAGGCGCATTGGTCGTTTTGGAATAAAAGCAGGCAGATGCGGCCGACCTGAAAATCAGGTTTTTATGAAACGGGGAAGGATTGGGGAAAATCGATGTCGCAGCGAAGAAAAATTTTGCAATTGTTTGACGAGAAGAGCGATCTGATCGGGAAAAAGGTTGCGGAGGGAATCGAGAGGAACAGGAAGGGCGACGCCGTTGTGCGCGTATGCGACAAGAGCGGGAAACCGATTCCGGGCGTCGTGTTGAATATCCGGCAGAAATCGCACGAATTTCGTTTCGGCGCGAATTTGTTCGTGTTGGACGAACTGGAAACGCGCGAAAAGAACGAGGCGTACAAACGTTATTTTGCAGAACTTTTCAACATGGCGACGCTTCCGTTTTATTGGAATGCGACAGAGCCGCAGCGAGGATTTTTGCGGTATGCGAAAGACAGTCCCCGGATTTACCGCCGCCCGCCGCCGGATCTTTGCATCGAATTCTGTGAGGAGCACGGCATAGAGCCGCGCGAACACGCGCTGGCATACGACGGTTTTTTCCCGGAATGGCTTTACAAGGCAAGCGTGCAAGAGGTGAAGCGCGAGTTGGAACGGCGGTTTGCGGAAATATCCGAGAGATACGCGGCAAAGATACCAACGATCGAAGTGACCAACGAAATGGAGTGGGACAGAGGAAGGACTGCGTTTTACGACGAGCGCGATTATGTGGAGTGGTGTTTTAAAAAGGCAGAGAAGTATTTTCCGCACAACAAACTATGTATCAACGAGCATACGCCGCTCTGTTGGGGGGATAAGATCCGGGCGGCCGATAAATATTACGCCTATATCGAAGCGAATCTTCTCAAAGGTGCGCGGATCGACGCCATCGGGATGCAATATCATCTGTTCAACAGGAGAGAAAGGGAATACGAAGAAACGCGGCTGACGCTCGATCCCGAAAGGATATACCGTACGCTCGATCTGTACTCGGATTTCGGAAAGCCGATACAGATCACCGAGATCACCGTTCCGGCATATTCCTGGGAGAAAGAAGATGAAGAAGTGCAGGCAGATTTGATCGAAAAGCTGTATTCGGTCTGGTTTTCGCATCCGAGCGTAGAGCAGATCATTTATTGGAATGTTGTGGACGGCTACGCGTATCTGTGCACGTCCGATCCGGAAAAGATAAAGGCTTCGCAGGGAGATATGACGCTCGGGGAAAACTATTATCATGCGGGGCTTTTGCGGTTCGACCTTACGCCGAAACCCGCCTATTTCAGAATCAGGGAGCTTACGCAAAAGAGGTGGAATACCAAAGAGCGCAAGGTAACGGATGCGGACGGCTTTGCAGGATTCAGGGGATTTTACGGTAATTATGAGATCGAAGCGGAAGTCGGCGGCCGAAAGTACAAAACAGAATACGTGTTGTCGAAGAAAGCTCAAAATGATGCAGTAACATTGCGAATCGGTTCTTGATTTACTGTTCGGGGCGATCCCGGGCGAAATAAAAATAAACAAAGGGGATTAGTGAAAATGAAGAAGTTTGCAGGTTGGCTTGTACTTGTGATGTTGGCAGCGTTTTGTTTTGCCTTTGTCGCATGTTCAGCGGGGAATGTGAAGGTGTCGTTTGATTCTGACGGCGGATCTGCGGTGCAGGAACAGACGATCGAAAAGGGTACGTACGCGGAGGAACCGGCTGCGCCGCAGAAGGTCGGATATACGTTTGAAAAATGGACTCTTGATGGCGAGGAATTCAAATTTGATTCGATGAAGGTGGAGAGCGATATCACTTTGAAAGCCGCATGGAAAGCCAATACGGACACGAAATACTATGTGACGGTAAAAGTGGACGGAGAAGACAAGACGGCGGACTATGCGGAATCGTTCGGGCTGCAGGCGGCGGACGGGAAATATTATCTGACGGGTACGACGGACACGCAGGCGGACATCGGCGCCCTTGCGCAGGAGAAAATGCCCGAAGGAAAAGAACTGAAAACGTCGAGTGTTCTTACGGGGAAAATAGCGGCAGACGGAAGTTTGTCGCTGAGCGTGGAATATGCGACGCTCGAATATGAAGTAACATTTGATACGGGCAGCGAGCAGGCGATCGGTGCGCAGACCGTAAAACACGGTTTGCTGGCGGAAGATCCGCAGTTTGCGAAAGCAGGGTACACGGTAAAATGGCAGAAAGACGGGGCAGATTTCACGTTTGACACGCCGATCACGGCGAACACCGAACTGAAGCTGGTTCTTACGCCGAAAACGGACACGAAATATTATGTGACGGTAAAAGTGGACGGAGAAGACAAGACGGCGGACTATGCGGAAGCATTCGGACTGCAGACGGCGGACGGGAAATTTTATCTGACGGGCACGACGGACACGCAGGCGGACATCGGCACCCTTGCACAGGAGAAAATGCCCGAAGGAAAAGAACTGAAATCGTCGAGTGTTCTTACGGGGAAAATAGCGGCAGACGGAAGTTTGTCGCTGAGCGTGGAATATGCGACGCTCGAATATGAAGTAACATTTGATACGGGCAGCGAGCAGGCGATCGGTGCGCAGACCGTAAAACACGGTTTGCTGGCGGAAGATCCGCAGTTTGCGAAAGCAGGGTACACGGTAAAATGGCAGAAAGACGGGGCAGATTTCACGTTTGACACGCCGATCACGGCGAACACCGAACTGAAGCTGGTTCTTACGCCGAACACGGACACGAAATACTATGTGACGGTAAAAGTGGACGGGGAAGACAAGACGGCGGACTATGCGGAAGCATTCGGACTGCAGGCGGCGGACGGAAAATATTATCTGACGGGCACGACGGACACGCAGGCGGACATAGCGGCCAAGGCGGAAGAAGCTGTCCGTACGGGGTATCATGTTGCCGAAACGAGTGTCGTGAGCGGGAATATTGCGGGCGACGAGAGCCTTGCGCTGACGGTGGAATACGCTGTCAATCAATATACGATCGTCTATTCTGCGGGCGGCGGCAGCGGAACGATGAACGAACAGACGGTTGCTTACGGAGAGGAATCGAATCTCACCGCGAATGCATTCACCAAGAAACATTACACGTTTAACGGCTGGAAATCCGGAACGGAGACGTTCACAAACGAACAGCAGATCATGAATTTGAGTGAAGAAGACGGTGCGCGCATCGAGATGGTCGCGCAGTGGAGCCAGGACGGAAGTCTTGTCCGTGCGTCTTTCGATGTAGCGACGAGCGCGGAAGGACAAAAGCTGTCTGCGGCGAGCGGCACGAGCGGCACGTTTATAGCATTGCATAAAGAAGGCCAGACCTTTGCCGATAACAAGGGCAAGAGTTTCATTACGGATCTGATCGACGCGATACAGCCGGGCGATACGCTGACGGTATCGATCACGATGGCGGCAGAGGAATATTCCAGCGGATATTTTGAAGCATGGAATCTCGATTTCTTCCCGCTGCAGCAGGTGGCGATGATACCCAATCGCCTGCTTCGCGTTAAATACGGCTCGACGATGGTCAAGTATGAGGACGGCACGTCGGTTACGGTAACAAACAGCTATTCGAGAAGTTATGCGTTCAGCATTACGTTTGATCCGTATGATACGGCAAAGATCAAGGCGGACGGCGGCCTGAAATTCAGGATAGCGGAAGCGGGGCATCAGATGACAGCCATAATATACGGGATTTCGGTCAACAAGTATCTGAGCAACGGTCTGGTGGAAGATTTTGAAGGGGGCACAAGTTTCTCCTACAAAGGTGTCGGGGCCATGAATGGCGAAGACACGTGCGGTCTGACTGAGCTTGAAGCAGGAAGAGCGGGAGAAAGCATGATGTATTTTGAAGGTTCGCCCGACAATAATAACGGATGGTTTGTGATTTATTCGGACGTATTAAAGGCGGCGCAGGCAGGCGGGAAACTTTCTCTGGATGCGATGTTCTCGGGAACGGGTTCCAATTTCTACGGCGCGACGTATGAGGATGTCGATGTGGAGGTATATGCGTGCTATGCGGACAACGAGTATTTGAGCCGGGAGCCTTTGAAGAAATTCAATATCAAAGATCTGGAATGGTATAACGGGACCTGGCGAACCGTATCGTTTGCGTTGACGGCGGAGCAGGCGGCGGCCATAGCGGAAGCAGGCGGTATTGCCGTCAGAATCAAATTCAATGCACCGGCGAGCGACAATCTTTTCTATCGGTTGCTGATAGACAATGTTTCGGTAACGGTCGGGGATGCATCGTATGAGATCGCTTCGACGGCGGAGACAGTGCAGGCGGATATTGCAGCGGATATTGCAGAAAAATTTGCAGGCTGTTATTATACGATCGAGTCTGTCACCGAGAGTGAAGGGAAGTATGCAGCGCAGGTGAAACTGTCCAAAGACGGCATGCTGGATCAGACGATCACGCTCACATATACGATTGTTTAAAGAAGGAGGACGGGGCGGCAGGCAAACCTGCCGCCCGATAGTATGAGACAGGGTAAATGGATTTGTTATCCGGGCGATTATGAAATCATGTTGGCGGAAAAGGTACAGGCTCGGCGATTTCAGCGCGGCGTGCAGATTATGCCGTTCTGGCGCGTTGACAGTCCTTGGCACAACGTGCAGTTTATTTTGGAATTCGATGCTCCCGAGGACACGGTGATCCGCATCCGTCATGAAGGAGAAGTCAGCCTGTTTATGGAAGGGCCGAACGTATATTATGAAAATTTTACGGGTACGGTTTCGTTAAAGAAGGGCAGTCACAAGATCCATTGCTGGGTGTATCATCCTGACGGATTGCCTTGCATCTGTGTTGACGGAGAATATTTTTGCAGCGATGCAAACGTTTTGGCCTCATACGATCAATATCATCTGTTGCCCGCATCGGAAATCGATTGCGGTGAGCAGACGCCGAACACCTGGAAACTTCCGAAAAGACCGATCTCTGCCGCGGTTTTTCCGTGCGAGGGCGGAAAGGTATACGATTACGGGAAAATTTTCATGGGGTATATCCGCCTGCAGGGATGCGGGCGCGCTCCATTCCGCTGTTATTTCGGAGAAACGCTTTCCGAAGCGATGAGTGACAATGACTGTGAGCAGATTGCCTTTTTTACCCCTGACGGCGGTTTGTATGACGACGGTAAAAGCAGGGCTTTCCGTTATTTGCGTATCGTGACCGATTCGCCGTACGAGTTGTCGGCGGAGGAGGAATACAACCCGAAAAAAGTATTGTTTTCGTTCGGAACGAACGATGCGTTGCTCGATAAGATCGTAAAGACGGCGGCGTATACGTTTTCGGTGTGTGACAGGGAATTTTATCTGGACGGTGCAAAGCGAGATCGTTGGCTGTGGGAGGGCGACGCATACCAGGCATTTCGGCTGGATTATTATCGCAGCAGCGATTTTGCGGCAATCAAACGGAGCATTGTGGCATTATTCGGAAAACCGCCCGTCACTGCGTACATAAACCACATAATGGATTATACGCTTTACGCCATTCTGTCTGTCTGGGAATATTACGAACATTCGGGCGATGTGCAGTTTTTGCAGAGGATATATCCTGTCTATAAAGAGCACATGGACTATGTCTGTTCCAGAGTGAACGGCGACGGTTTTTTGTACGGGCTTCCGGGTGATTGGGTTTTTGTGGATTGGAACAGTCGGTTAGACACGTCGGGAGAATTGAGCTTTGAACAAATTTTATTCTATCTGGCGCTGTCCGCCTTTGCAAAAGTCAGTGAAGCGATCGGCAAAGAATCGGCGGAATACCGCGAGCGTGCCGGGAAGCTGAAGGCGAAAACGGACGAAGTATTCTGGGACGATGCGCGCGGCGTGTACCGCCATTCCCGCAAGGAGGGAACGGTCGGAGAGGAAGTCAGTGCATACGCAAACATGTTTGCGGTATTGTATGGCGTCGTCGATGCCGAAAAACGCGAAAAAATCAAGCATGCCCTTCTTTTCGATAAAAGTATTCCTCCGATCACGACTCCGTATATGCAGTCGTATAAGCTGTCGTGCCTGTTTGAATTGGGCGAATACGAAAGGGCGGTAAAAGAAATTATTGAATATTGGGGCGGAATGGTCAATGCGGGCGCAAAAACGTTCTGGGAGTATTTTGAAACAGGGGATACGGACGAACCGCCGCGCCCCATGTACAACCGACCGTTCGGTATGAGCCGCTGCCATATCTGGGGATCGAGCGTTTTGTATCTGGTACCCCGTTATTTCTATGGGATCCGTACGGATATAGAGTTCGGCGAAAGTTTTGAAGTGCGGCCCGTGCTGTCGCTGATACGCGATTGTTCGGTCACGGTCGCCCTCAAAAGGGGATATCTTTCCGTACAAGCTGACGGGGACGGGAATATTAAAGTATATTCATCGGATCTGGACGGCTGTCTGATCGCGGGAACAAATCGATATGCGATCCGTGCGGGCAGGCCGGTCATTGTGCAGGCGAGTGCGTGCGGAAACTGACGGGCGCGGGAGACGGCAAAACGAGCCGCCGAAACCGTTTACAGAAAACGTAGGGGCTTCTTTTTTTCCCAAGCCGCGGATTTTTCTGGCGTTCCCTGTGCGGATAAAGTCTGCAAAGGCGGCGGTTTTGTAGCAGAAATGCAGTAACGTATCGTAAAATTTCAACCAAGAGGAGATCTGAAATGAATCCGTATTATGTATATCCTTTACCGCGGACAGCAGAGAAAAGGCACGGATATTTTATATTGCAAGAGTGCCAGACGATCACGGTCCCGCGTTCGTTCAGCGGAGAGCAGTGTGCTTTTTATGCAGAGCTTTATAAAAATTTTTCGCTTGGGCTGAGCAAGGCGGAATTCGCGTTCGGTGAGGAAGGAAAAATTATTCTCGGGAAAGGAGAAGCGGGCGGATTGTGCGGCTGCGATTTTTCAGTCAGCGTGACTGAGCAGGGAATCTGTCTCGAAGGGAAAGACGCACAAGAACTTGCGAGGGCGTTTACCGTATTTTTGCAGATGTTCCGTCCCGTGGGCGACGTGGTGGCCACGGATATGCGGGTTGCCTGCGGGTATTTTTGCGAAAAGGCGGAATTGTCTTTCCGCGGTGTTCATTATTGTCTGTTTCCTTCCACTTCTTTGGAGGCGTTGAAGCAGTTTATACGGCTGAGCGGGATGTACCGCTATACCCATTTTGTATTGGAATTCTGGGGAACGTATGCTTTTAAAACTTTCCCCGTGCTGGGGTGGGCGGGCCATGCTTATACCGAAAAAGATTTGACCCCGATCCTGAACGAAGCGCGGTGGCTGGGCATGGAAGTAGTCCCGTTTTTCAATCATCTGGGGCATGCCGCGCAGAGCCGCGTGAACGGAGCCGATCATGTGGTATTGGGGCAAAATCCGCTCTATGCTCCGCTCTTTGAACCGGACGGCTGGACGTGGTGCGTCACGAACCCTTCGGCAAAGCAAATTCTCGGGGATGTCAGAAAAGAGCTTGCAAAGCTTGCGGGCAAAGGAGAGTATTTCCATATCGGAATGGATGAGTCTTTCAGCTTTGCAACTTGTGAACGCTGCCTGCAGGCAGGAGAACAAAAGCTGCTTTTTGCTAATTATGTCAATGAAATTGCGGCTTCCCTGAAAAAAGACGGGAGGCGCGCAATCATGTGGGGGGATCAGCTTCTGGATCCGAAGCGTTTTCCCGCGCCGTATAGTGCGAACCAGGTTCCAGGCGGCGAAACATGCGGAGCGATCGGTTTGCTGGATAAAAGCGTAGTGATAGCGGACTGGCAGTACGATGTGCGCGAAGGTGAAGTGGAAACGAGTCAGTTTTTCAGGCAAAACGGGTTTGAAGTTCTCGGTTCACCGTGGGAAGATCCGGACAATATTCATTGTCACGTGCAAACGGCTGTAAACAACGGCGGAAAGGGGATCTTGCTGACGACATGGAACGCTACGCATCCGTTTATCGCGCGGCTCTTGCAGGCGGCGGATGAGATGTGCGGCGGCAGGACAGACCTCACATATGCGGAATCGATGTCTTTGTCGGGCAACATTCTCCGAAAAATTTCGTCGGGGACAGACCGCCCGGGTGCAGGGTGGCTGGGAACACGGACGCTCTTTTAATAGATTTTCAAAACGAAGAAACGGGCTGACATATTCAGGAAAGCAGGAAATCGGATAAAAAAAGCAAAGCATATTGCTTTGCGATTTCATAGGGAAACGGCAGGCGCCTGCGCATCATTATGCGCAGGCGCCTGCCGTTATGGTGCAAGCCGAAACGTCGGACGGAGCAAATTTTTTGCTCCGTCCGACGTTTTTTGAGTCCCCGATGCCACGCGGCGTTTAAGAATGTTTGGTCGGCCTTTTCATTCGGCTTTTCCTTTTGAAGCAGGTCAGCTCTCAAAAAGGGAAAGCGCGTCTTTTTAAAAAAGGAATGGATTTGCAAAAGCCAGGGGGTGACATTAAGAAAAAGGAAGCGATTTACAAAAAGACAGGGAATATTATTTTTAAAAAGGAAGGCTGTCTTTAAAAAAGAAAAAGGGTCACCGGGAGGTGACCGAAAATTTGCGGCAGTCAAAAAAAAGCGCACGGACAACAGATTCTGAGCCGTGCGATGGAAGGGGCGGATCGGCTCATGCGGCGGCGATCTGCCTGTTGTTTTATTCGACAAGGATAAAATTTTTGACTTTGGCGCTGACATTGGGAGGCAGCGGGCTGTTGCAGATCACATCGTCAAATTCTGAAATGTCGCAAAGATTGTGCCAGAATCCGTTATCGATTTTGGTATTGTCCAGGACGAGGACTTTTCGTTTGGATTGTTTCATGATTTCGTACCGCACCTCGTTTTCAGGAACGGAAGTATCAGTAACATACCCTTCGGGGGAGAGGCCGTGGCAGGAAACGAAGCAGATATCGGCGTTGTATTGTTTGATGGTGAAATAGGCGGACTGACCGACCAGTGAAAAGGAATTGTTGATTGCCTCGCCGCCGGTGCAGATAAATTTAATGTTTGTCTGCCCCAGCATATAGGCGGTTTTGATACCGCTTGTGATCACGATGATGTCTTTGAATTTTTTGAGGTAGGTTACGAGATGAGATGCTGTGGTGGAGGCGTCGAGCATGATGACGGAACCGTCGCTGACCAGGGCGCTGCCGGCTTCGGCGAGTGTGCTCTTGATGTTATACATATGCTGTTCTCTTGCTGAGAGCGCCATATTTGTGTCGGCAGAGATCTTGTTTGCGATGACATGGCCATGTGTGCGGATGACCAACTTTTTTTCTTCCAGTTTGGTCAGGTCGCGGCGAATGGTCGGCTCGCTCGCAAAGAGCGCTTCGGCGAGTTCTTTAATGCTGACGCTGTACTTTTTTTCGAGAATTTTGAGTATCTCTTTTTCTCTGTCGGAATAGGCCATAGAATCCTCCACATTTAAGATTATATTGTATAATAATTTTTTTGTCAATCGTTGCAAAGGGCAGATTGAAAAAAAGTATGATCGATTTGAGCGCTTTTTTGCGGTGCTGTTATCAATATTTGATCAAACTGAGCATAAAACATATGCCTTATTGACAAAAACGCTCATCTACTATATAATTGCGGCGTAAAGAGGGAAACGTTGAAACGTTTATTTTTTCATGCAAAACTGACTGTAAGGCATACGAATCAGCGATAAAAAGGAGGAAGCTTTTCATGGAGCATGCGCAGGTTTACGAAAACGAGCGGATAGCGGAAAGCGGCAAAAAAAACCATACGCAGTCTAACAAAGTAAGGAGCAGGAAGAAGTATCTGTTTGTTTATCTGATGCTGGTTCCGGCTTTTATAAATTTTGCCATATTTTATTTAGGCGTCAATATCAATTCGATTTTAATGGCATTTCAAAAACCCGTGCAGTCGGGAGCGACCATTACCACGCTGATTTCTATCGATAATTTCACGCGTTTTTTCCAGGAGGTCGGGATCAGTGATCACGAGCTGCACATAGCGTTTATGAACACGCTGAAATATTTTGCGGCGCAGCTGATCATTGTGCTTCCGATCAGTTACCTGACGTCATATTTTCTGTTCAAGAAAGTCTGGGGGAGCAAATTTTTCAGGGTAATTTTCTTTCTTCCGTCTATTATTCCTGCGCTCGTGTATGTGAGTTCATACCAGAACATGCTTGCGGTAGGCGGGCCTTTGGATGAAATCTGGAATGCTTTGTTCGGGGTAAGATTCCCGCCGCTTTTGTCGCAGGCCGAAACGGCGACGAACACCATTGTATTTTTCACGATCTGGACGGGGCTGGGCGTGAATATGCTTTTGTACCAAGGGGCGATGGGCCGTATACCGGAGGAAGTGCTGGAAGCGGGAAAACTGGACGGCGTAGGCTGGGTACGCGAGATGTTTCAGTTGCTGACGCCGATGATCTGGCCGACTCTTTCCACGACGATCATTCTTGTGCTTTCGAAGGTATTTTTGGCGTCGGGGCCGATTTTGCTGTTTGGCGGAGTGAACGGGGAAGCGTCATTTGCGACGAATACAATTTCTTATTTCATATTCCAGAGGGCCTATTCCAATTCGCAGGTGGAATACGGTGCGGCGATCAGCGTGCTGTTTACTGTCTGCAGTTTTCCGATCGTGCTGTTTGTGCGCTGGATATTCGGGAAAATCGATCCGGAAGTGGAATATTGACGGGAGGAGAGCGTATGAAGAACGAAGAAGCTGTGATTTCAGAAAAGAGAACGGGCAAGAAAAACAGTCATATAGCATTTACTGTCGTAAAGATCATTGTATTTGTCATTTTTGTTGTTTATGCGGTGAGTCTGATCTATCCGATCGTGTGGGCATTTTTCACATCGCTCAAAACGCAGTTTGAGTGGCAGAATCAGAACCGGAACGGTTTTCCGCAGCAGTGGCTGTTCGGGAATTATGCGAAAGCGTTTCTGGAGGTCTCGGATAACGGCGTCAACATGATAATGATGTTTTTCAACAGCATCTGGTACACGGTCGGCGGAACGCTTCTGGGCGTATTCGTATCGGCGATGACGGCTTACGTTACGGCAAAATACAATTTTCCGGGCAAGAAAATCGTCTACGGCATATCAGTTTTTGTAATGATGCTTCCGATCGTCGGAGCAATGCCTTCGCAGTATAAAATTTATACGGGACTGGGGATCATCAACACGCCGCTGATCGTCTTGACGTTTGCGGCGGGCGTGGGATTCAACTTTGTGGTTCTGTATTCATTTTTCCAGTCGCTCTCGTGGGAATATGCGGAAGCGGCGTTTATCGACGGGGCAAGCGATTTTCGTGTGTTTATTCAGATCATGCTTCCGCAGACGCTGTCCGTGATCCTGGCTTTGTGCGTGGTGGCGAGCATTAATTTCTGGAACGATTATATGGGGCCGTTGTTGTTCATGAAAAATTATCCTACGTTGGCGGCGGGGTTGTATCTGTTTCAGATTCACATGACGCGTCATAAGGATTATCCGGTGTATTTTGCGGCATTGCTGATCAGTATGATTCCGATTCTGGTCGTATTTGTAATTTTCCAGAATACGCTGATGAATATGTCTGTAGGCGGCGGATTAAAAGGTTAAAGACGAGGGGGACGGGCAAATGAAAAAGAGCATTTCTCTATTGACGGCATTCCTGATAGGAATTTCGGTAATGGCGTTTTCGGGGTGCGCAGGAACATCCGGAGCGAAAGACACGATACCTGCATATACGGAAGAAAAGACTTTTCTGATCGGGGGCTGGGACAATCCGCCGAACACAAAAAGCGCGTATGATACGGCGAAGGAAATGGGGTTGGATTTCATGTTTCTTTCGCAGAAATGGGCGGGCTTGGGAACAGACGAATATCGGAAAGGGCTGGATATTATTGCCGAAGCCGGAATGAAAGCGATGCTGGGAACAGGCTCGAGCATCGGGAACGAAGTGGATTTCGATAAATCAGTTCTGTATGCAGATCACGAAGCTGTATTGGCTGTGAATTATTGGGACGAACCGACGCTTTCGACGTTGGATAATCTGGACGAACTTGCCGACTGGCATATTGAAAATTACGGGGACTCGGATGTCAGTTTTTACGCGAACCTGTTTCCGTATACGGAACAGATCGGCGGTTCGTACGAGGAATATCTCGAAAAATATTGTGCGATCATGAAAAAGGTGGGGGAAGCGACGGGGCAGGATACCTGGCTGAGCGTGGATATTTACCCGTTGTTATCGTCCAAATACGGATCTTCCGTTTCCACGAGCTGGCTCACGAATTTAGAGGAAGTGGCACAGGCGGCGAAGGAATATGATGCGGATTATTTCCATTCTTTTATTCTTGCGACCCCGCACGGGAGTTACCGTGACGTTTCGGAATCGGATTTCCGTTATCAGATCTGGGTGAACATGGCATTCGGGGCGAATTCGATCTCTTATTTTACTTACAGGAGATCGTCGATCCAGAGCTTCGGGGACAGTCTTGTGGATATGGACGGCAACCCTGTGGAGCCGAATTACAGCGGTGCGAAGACGGTGAACGCGGAGATCCACGCGATCGACGACGTATATTTATCCTTTGAATGGGAAGGGATGTATCCCGTAACGGGAACGGAAACGGAAAATCTGATGGGAGGCGTCAGCCCGTATTTTTACGGCTTGAAGCAGCCGTTGGAGAGTCTGGAAAAGATTAAGAATGTGACGGCGCAGAAAGATACGCTGATCGGACAGTTTCACGATGCGGAAGGCAGGAAGGGATATGTAGTGACGAATTTTGCGGACCCGTATTTCGGGGAAGAGAGTGCGAATCAGGTGGAACTGGAATTCGATCATGCCACGGCAGCGATGGTCTGCCGCGGCGGTGAGCAGGAAATGTACCGACTGACGGACAACAAAATGAAATTGGATCTCAAGGCGGGGGAAGGCGTGTTCCTGATTCCTTTGAATCTTTGATCGGGAGGAGAGAATGTATAAAAAGATAGGTTGCTGTATCCTGGCTGCATTGTTCGTATTTTCCGCGGCGGCTCTGAGCGGATGTCAGGGCGGAAGCGGTGCGGCGAAAGACACGGTTCCGGAGTACACGGAAGAGAAAACTTTCCTGGTCGGGGGCTGGGGAGATCCGCCCAACAGTCTTGCGAGTTACCGCACGGCAAAGGAAATGGGGATGGATTTTCTCTTTTACGGCGGCTGGCAGTACGGGATGGGTTCGGACGGCTATTTGCAGGGATTGCAATGGATGGAAGAAGCCGGATTGAAAGCGATCCTGCAGACAGGATCGGGCGCGGACAGCGGACAAAGCACGTTTGACAAGCAGACGGATTATTCTCAATATCCTGCCGTGGCGGGGATCAATTATTGGGACGAGCCGAATCTTTCGGTGATGGGCGATCTGGATGAGCTGGCGGACTGGCACATTGAAAAATACGGAAATACGGATGTAAAGTTTTATGCGAACCTGTTTCCGTATACGGAGAGGATCGGCGGTTCATACGAAGAGTATCTTGAAAAATACTGTGCGATCATGAAAAAAGTGGGGGATGCGACGGGGCAGGATACCTGGCTGAGCGTGGATATTTACCCGTTGTTGTCATCCAAATACGGATCTTCCGTCTCCACGAGCTGGCTCACAAATTTTGAAGAAGTAGCGCTGGCGGGGAAGGCGAACGGGGCGGATTATCTGCATGCTTTTCTTCTTTCTACGCAGCACGGAAATTATCGGGATGTGACGGAAGCGGATTTCCGATACCAGGCTTGGGTGTATATGGCGTTCGGAGCGAATTCTTTCTCTTATTTTACTTATGTAAGCAGTTCGAGGAGCGATTGGGGACCGGGACTGGTAGATCGTCAGGGCAACCCCGTGGAGCCGAACTACAGCGGCGCGAAGGCGGTGAATGCGGAGATCCACGCGATCGACGACGTATATTTATCCTTTGAATGGGAAGGGATGTATCCCGTAACGGGAACGGAAACGGAAAATCTGATGAGCGGAGTCAGCCCGTATTTTTACAGCCTGAAGCAGCCGTTGGAGGGTCTGGAAAAGATTAAGAAAGTGACGGCGCAGAAAGATACGCTGGTCGGACAGTTTCACGATGCGGAAGGCAGGAAGGGATATGTAGTGACGAACTTTGCGGACCCGTATTTCGGGGAAGAGAGTGCGAACCGGGTGGAACTGGAATTCGACAATGCCACAGCGGCGATGGTCTGCCGCGGCGGTGAGCAGGAGATGTACCGACTGACGGACAACAAAATGACATTGGATCTTGAGGCGGGGGAAGGCGTGTTCCTGATCCCTTTGAATCTGTAAAAAAGCGAACAATAAGGAGGTATTTACATTGAAAAAATTGGTAAGCGCGGCGCTGGCACTGATTCTGAGCGTGTCGGCGGTATCTTTGGTCGGGTGCAGGAATATCGGTGAAGAAGTGATCAGCGGCGGCGACGGATCCGGAGGCGAACTTGTGATCGGGTGCATGGATGCGGGGTTCGGACTGGAGTGGCTGAACAATATTGCAAAGAGTTTTGCGGCGGAAAACAACGTGAACATCACGGTCGGTCAGCTTTCGGGAGCGAGCGAAGTTATTTCGCAGATGGCGGCAGGGAAGTGCAACTATGATATTATCATGACGGTCGGAAGCCTGTTCAAGAGTTCTCAGCAGGGATATCTGGAGAACCTGACGGAAAAAGTCTATGCGCAGACGCCCGAAGGGGAGAGCGAGACGATCGCGGCGAAGATGAACCAGGGCGTGTACGAGGGCATGAAGAATGCGGAAGGGCAGCTGTACATGATGACGTGGGCGGATGCCGTTGCGGGGATCGCGTACAACAAGACCACGCTGGACGAGATTTATCCGGACGGGTGGGAAATTCCCAACACGACGGACGAACTGCTTGCGCTGTGCACGGACATCAAGAACATAAAACAAGAAGACGGGGCGCAGAAATATTATCCGTTCAGCGGGACAGCCAAGAGCGATTACAGTGATTATCTGATCATGGCATGGGGGGCGCAGTACGACGGAACGGAGGCATATTTCGATTATTATGATCTTCTTTATACCGATGCGAACGGTGAAAAGCAGGTAGCGCAGAGTTATGCGGACATTGCGCCGGAGGGCAGGCTCGAAGCGTTGACCGTGCTTGAAACGATGAACAGTCAGAGCAAAGGCTATATGCACGCATATGCGACGGAGATGGATTATCTTGAGGCGCAGTCGGCATTTGCGGGGAACGGATTCGGCAGTGTGGATACGCGCAAATGTGCGTTTATCGTATCGGGCGCATGGCTGGAAAACGAACTTGCCACCGATCTTGCGATGAACCCGCAGGAGATCGGAATGATGAAGACGCCCGTTATTTCTTCCATTATCGATAAGACCAGGACGATCCTGGATGACGAGATGCTGAGCAAGGTGATCGATCAGATCGATGCGGGGAAGAGCTGGGAAGAAGCGCTTGCGGCGGACGCGACGCTGAAGAATGTTTCTGAGGAAGATTACGAACGGATCGCGCAGGCGCGCAATTGTATTTATTCGGGCGTGTTCGACCACTGTGTCGGCGTGCCGGTGAACGGAGCAAACGATGCGAATAAACAGAATGCGTATGATTTTCTGGTGTATATGGCATCGGACAAGGGGCAGGAAATCTATGCGGAGACGCTGGACGGACTCACGCAGACGTACGGGTACGATGCGGATGTGTCGGAAAGCGGATATTTTGTACAGTCTGTCGTAAACGGTATCGGAAAGGATTATACGCCGATCTACACCGATTATTCCAGTGCGTGCGTGACGGACGGCGGATTGCGTTATCTGGCGATGAACGACCGTACTTCGGGATTGATGAACGGTTCTTACAGGGCAGCGACTCTCAATTCCAGGATCAATCAGTATTGGGAAGACCTCTTCAGCGTGATCAAGGGATATCTGGTCGATTAATAAGTTAAAAACGCGCGGCGCGAAGGTGTCCGCGCCGCGCGTAAAAAAAATAGCAGGAGGAAGAAATGAAAGCAAAATCGAGAATTTGGGGGATTTTGGCCGTACTATTGGCTTTCGCGCTTGCGTGGACCATGGTTGCGTGCGACAATTCAAAGGGTATGTACATAGACGTACCTTCCGAACCTGTAGAATGTGAGCTCGGAGAATATACGATCGAAATTCCTTATGTGCGCGATGCAGACGGATTGGTGATATCTGACCGTACGGTTACCATCAAGAGTGCCGTTTTTGAAAACGGGGAGGCATTGTCTGTTTCGTCGGGAAACAAAGTGACGGTTACGGAACCTGCGGTTGTGAAAATAACATTCGGGGCGGACGGTGTGAAAGATGCCGTGATGACGTTGAACTTTGCGGACCGTCAGGCTCCGACTATTGAACTGGCGACGTCGTTCCCCAGTATGTATTTTTCGGGGAACAGTTATGCCGTACCGCATTACAGCGCGAACGAAACGCTGAAATCCACGAGTTTCAAAGTAGATTATTATGAAAGTTCGTCGGCGACGCCTGAGTCTGTAACCCTTTCGGGATACGCGTTTACCGTGAACCGTTCGAGCGGTTTTTACCGCATCACCATTTCCGTGGAAGATGAATGGGGGAACAGTAAAGATTACACATACGATGTGCCTGTGGGCGGCGTAGGCGAGGACGTGTACGAAGAGGGGACGATCGTCTACTTTGAAAACGAATTCGGTCTGGAACAGGCATCGGATCGTTTCAACAATCTCGGGATGGAATTTGTGGAAGCGGACAGTTTGCCCGAAGGCATGCTCGATGAAAGGCATGCGGACATCGCGGGAGCAACGAAAGTCTGGCGTGACGCAGGGAACCCGACCGGGACGGAAACGGGCGAAGCGGACATCATACTGACCATGCCGTATATCACAAATCTTTCGGAATACGATACGATTTCCGTGGATATCTACAATCCTTCATCCGACAGGATTGCGATCCAGCTGGCATGGGGCGGCGGAGTCGTTCTGAAGCCGAACGGCTGGACGAGAGCGGCATGGGATATAGAGATCCTGAAATTTGTGAACATAGCGGGCGGAACGCGTGCGGATATTACGGGACTGGTGCTGTGTCTTGCAAGTTCGGAAACGGATGCCAGCGGGCTGACGCAGGAAGGCGGCGAAACGCTGTACTTTGCAAACATGAAGGCGGTCAAAAACGGGGCGACGGAGTACCGTATACCGCAGGAAGACGTCAAGCCTGACAAGATTTTCTATACCGATACGCCTGCGGGAACGGATAACTTCTTCCTGCGCGACGGCAACTGGGACAATTACTCGGTTGAATTTGTGGAATTCGGGGATACGCTGCCTGCAGATACGGAAGGCCCCGCGGAAAGCGAAGGCATGACGAAGGTAACGTTCAGCGGAATCAGTTCTTCGGCAGGGCATCTGGATACGATCAGTTCCTATATCACGGCGCTTTCCGATTATGCTTATATGGCATGGCGCGTTTACAACCCGAATGATTTTGCGATCCAGCTGAGTTATCATACGGGCGGTGCGGACGGCAACAACTCTGCGCCCGCGGCGACCATACCTGCGAAATCTTTCGGAACGTATTACATCAATTTCGATTATCTGGATTCGTACGGTTATAACCGCATCATGACGCGTTCGGCGAATGACATCTGGCTGTACGTGACGGGTGAAAACGGAACCAGTATCGACGGGGCGAGCGTGTATTTTGGTGCTTGCTACGGGATCCGCTATACGGACGTTGAAGCGACGATCGGGTTTAGCGATCTTGAGATGGATCTGGGCAACGTATTCAACGGCGGCACGTACGGACTGACCGTCGGCGAGAGTGCCGCGGCGGAATGGACGCACGGCGACGCGTTGGGCAGTGTTTATTACAAGCTCTCTTCCGCGATCCTCAACGGAGCGGAACGTGTAACCGTTACGGACGGGAAGTTCACTTTGGATACGGTGGGAGAGTGTGAATACGAACTTACGTATACCGCGTATATGTATACCGTTTCCGGCGGACAGGTAAAAGAAGAGATCGAGCTTTCCTCGGTGCTGGAAAATATCAAGACGAGCGTGACGATCACAGTGATCAGTGCGCAGGATGCGGGAGAGATCGAAGGGCAGTTTACGCTCAGCAAGAATGCGGCGGACGGGTATAAGACCATAACCATTCCCGCGGCTGAAGTTTCGGGGACGTTCGTAAAACTTACGGATGAAAATTCCGACGTGATCGGAGCACAGGTGGCCGTGCAGGGGCAGGATCTTGTGATCACGCTGACCGAGGAAGGGCTGCAGGCGTTGGGTTCCGGCGAAATCACTTTACAGCTTGTCATGCTGGACAACGATACGAACAATTACTATACGCTTTCGGCGACGGTCTGGGATATGTTTATTTCCACACCGGAGGAGATGCTGGCGTTTGAAGAAGCGCTGAACGCGTCTATGAGTGAAGCGAACGCGCTTTCGGGATGGTATCGTCTGGATTCGGATATCGATCTGACGGACAGCGATCAGGTATTCGGTGATTTTTCGGGCGATCCGAACAAGCGTGAAGGAACGAGATACTTTGCAGGCTTGTTTGACGGCAACGGATTTTCCGTTACGGGAGCCAAGCTCGGCAACAAGGGTATGTTCAACTGGGTGACGGCGTCGGGCGTTATCCGCAATGTTGCGATCGTCGATGCATATGCGTACGGATGGAATGCGGAAGGCACGCAGACGGAACAGAATGTATCCCACGGTTCGAACATTCTTGCGGAAGGCTTCTACGGCACGCTGGAAAACGTGTACGTGAGCGGATCGGTCGGCACGAGTCATTGGAGTTATTCCGGACTTGTCTGGCAGATGCGTGCGGAAGCGGTCAAAGATTGTATTTTTGACATCGAACTCCGCAAGGAAGCGACGGCGGACATCGATACGGTTTTGGGTGCATGGATCACGACGGGGGCGTCGTCCACGAAGCTGATCCAAAACGTGGTCGTGATCACGACGGCTTCCAAGGTATGCAATCCGGAAGGCGGCAGCAGTTCGGCGACATTGCCGGGGAGCGATGTGGCGGTGTATGCCAACAACGCGGAATGTTACGGCGGTCTGGATATGGCGAAGTTTACGTCTTCGCTTTGGACGAAAGACGACAGCGGCATATATTTTAACGGCGACATGATTATTTCTGCGGATGCGCTTCCCGTTGACCTTGCGGGTGAATATGAACTGAGCAAGACTGCGGCGGACGGAATGCTTTCCGTGGAACTGACCGATGCCGGAGCGATCAAGGGGAATTTCGTCGCCGTAAAGGACGTTTACGGCAATGAGATTTCCGCGGAGTATGCGGACGGCGTACTGACATTTGATGCGGAAGGGCTGGCGAACGCGGCGGACGGTGAAACGGTACTGACGATCGTGACCAAGGATAACGGAGTCAATCGGTTCTATAAATTGAATGTAACCATTTGGACGGCGATGATTTCGGATGCAGACGATCTGTTTGCTTTCCAGGAACAGCTGAATGCGGCGACGACGGAGCAGAATGCACTTACGGGATGGTACCGTCTTACCGCAGATATCGATCTGACGGACAGTGATCATGTGTTCGGTGATTTTTCGGGCGATCCGAACAAGCGTGAAGGAACGCGGTTCTTTGCGGGCGGATTTGACGGCGACGGGCATTCCATCACGGGAGCAAAGCTCGGCAACAAGGGTATGTTCAACTGGGTGACGGCATCGGGCGTTATCCGCAATGTTGCGATCGTGGATGCGTATGCGTACGGCTGGAAAGAGAACGGAACGCAGACGGAACAGAATGTATCCCACGGTTCGAATATTCTTTCGGAAGGTTTTTACGGCACGCTGGAAAACGTGTATCTGAGCGGATCGATCGGCACGACGCACTGGAGTTATTCCGGGCTTGTCTGGCAGATGCGTGCGGCAGCGATCAAAAACTGTGTATTCAATATATCTTTGCGTGCGCAGGCGACGGGAACGTACGATTCCGCTTTGGGCGCATGGATCGCGGGCGCGATCAAATCTGTTGAAAATTTGGTCGTGATCACGTCGAGCGACAGAGTATGTTGCCCGGATGGAGGAAATTATACGGCGACCGTTCCTTCCGACGGCGCAGCTGTTTACACGACGAACAATGCTTGTCTGGAAGCGATCGATATTTCGAAGTTTGATGCGAGCATTTGGTCAAAGACGGAAGCCGGCATCCTGTTCGGCGGGAAGCTAGTCGTAGCGCAGGCGGAAGAAGTGAACATGAGCGGCAGTTACGAGCTGAGCAGAGCCGAAGCGGACGGCAAACTTTCCTTTACGCTTACGGGCTCCGACGCCGTGACAGGCGAAGTGTTATCCGTAACGGATGCTTGCGGCACGAAGATTGCGTTCGGTTATAAGGACGGCACGTTTGCCTTTACCGCCGACGCATTGCGGGATGTCCTTGACGGAAACAATGAATTCGCGGTTATAGCGAAAGACGGAGACACGGTGCGCCGGTATAATGTGAATGTTACCGTATGGACGAATATCATTTCGGATGCAGGGGAACTGAAAGCTTTCGATCAGGCGTTTGTGGCTTTGGGGAAGGGAAAACTTTCGAGTTTGTGGTATAAGATGGATGCAGACGTTGACATGAGCGGTGAAGATTATGTATTCGGCAACATTGAAACCACGAATACGAACAATGCATCGCAGGTGCGTTTTGCGGGCGTGTTTGACGGCCAGGGGCATATGATCAAGGGTGTCAAGACGGGCAATGGAGGATTGTTCGGGTATGTGGAGCGTGCGGGTGTTATCCGCAATCTTGCGGTGGTAGACGCTTACGGACAGGGAACGAACAACTCTGTAATTCTCGGCGGCGGCTGGTTCCTCGGCACATTGGAGAACGTATTTGTCAGCGGAACGATCGGCGACGGATCGCATCAGGACGGCGTGTTTTCACAGAATCGCGCAAAATTGATGAAGAACGTGGTTTTTGACGTTGAATTGCGTTCGGGCGCGGCAGGTCCCTTGCTGGGGATCTGGGTAGCCGGCGAAACGGCGGATGCGTTGAACAGCGGTGTTGTGGAAAATTTCTTTGCGATCACGGCGGCTTCCGGAAGCAATGCGTATAGTTGGGCAGGCGAAGCGAATACGGAGATCAAGCTGTACGCGGATGCGGAAAAATGTCTTGCGGCCGAAGATTTCTCCGGATTTGATTCTGTCTGGGAAGTGAAAGCGGACGGTGTATATTTTGGCGGAAACAAAGTGATCGATGCGGGTCAGACCGCATAGAGAGGCGCATGGCGCCGGGAAATATCGGTAGAAACACGAATGCCGCGGCGGCTTGCCGCCGCGGCTGATATTTCATAAAACAAAATTAGCTGAATAAAGAGTGCAATGAGAGGCTTGTGATTATGAAAAAGTTGATGAAAGCCGCCGTGTTCTGCGGCAAACATGATATCAGGGTCGAAAATATTCCGATTCCCGTACCCAAAGCGAACGAAGTGCTGGTGAAAGTCGCGTATTGCGGCGTATGCGGCACGGACGTGCATATCTTTGAAGGGGATAAAGGTTGTGCGGAAGTACATCCTCCCATAGTTCTCGGGCACGAATTTGCGGGTGAGATCGTTGAGATCGGAAAAGATGTCGTCGGCAGAAAGGTCGGAGACAGGGTGGATGTGGATCCGAACGTTTTGTGTGAAAGCTGTCCTGCCTGCCTTGCGGCGAAAGGGCATTTCTGCGAACATATGACCGGTATCGGCACGATGGTCAACGGCGGATTTGCCGAATATGTTGCCGTTCCCGCAAAGCAGACGCATCTCGTTTCCGAAAAGACGGATCTGAGAGCTGCCGCCATGACGGAACCTCTGGCGTGCTGTCTGCACGGGATCGATCAATGCGATATCAGGGCGGGAGACCGTGTTCTGGTCATCGGAGCGGGGATGATCGGGCTTCTGATGCTGCAGCTTGCGCGCCTTTCGGGAGCGTCGTTCGTCGCCGTTTCCGAACCGGTGGCGGAAAAGCGCAGGCAGGCGGAGGCGTTGGGTGCAGATCTGTGCCTGGATCCGTGTGCGGTATCGGGCGAACAGTTTGAGGCGGAATGTCAGGGATACGGCTTCAATTGTGTGATCGAATGCTGCGGGTTGGTAAAGACCATCGAGCAGGCGGTGCGCGTGGCGGGCAAAAAGGCGACGGTGATGATGTTCGGGCTGACAAAACCGGACGATGCGATCGCGCTGAAGCCTTACGATGTATTCAGCAAGGAGCTGACTCTTCGTTCTTCATACATCAATCCATATACACAGGCGAGAGCGCTTGCGCTGATCGAGAGCGGGCGGGTGGACGTAACGAGCATGGTTTGCGAACCTGTGCCTTTGGAAAAACTCGGCGAAGTATTGGCAGACGCAAAAATTCGAGCAAAAGGAAAATATATAATACAGTTATGAAAGTAAAAGCAGTCATATTCGACATGGACGGCGTCATTGCGGATACGGAGCCATTGCATGAAAAGGCGAGAAACCGTTTGCTTGCCGAACTGGAACTGGATGTGGAAAAGATTTCGCCCACCGCAATCGGGCGCAGCAAGCGCGCGTTCTGGGGAGAAGTTGTTTCCCAATATTCATTGCCGTATACCGCTGACGAACTGACTGTGCGTGAATTCAGTTTTTTGATGGAAATCGCAAAGAACTCCGGGCTGCGCCCGTCCGAGGGATTGACCGAGCTTCTGAAGTTTTTGCAAAGCCGGAACATAAAAGCGGCCGTGGCGTCCTCGTCCGATCGCAATTATGTGGAATCTATTCTGCAGATCACGCATTTAAACGGGTATTTTTGTGCCACGGCATGCGGGGACGAAGTACCCACAGCGAAACCGGCGCCCGACGTATATCTGCGGGCCATGCGTCTGTGCGGCGTTACGGCGGACGAAGCGATCGCGGTGGAGGATTCGGATACGGGGGCGAAGGCGGCGGTTGCCGCGCGGATCCCGTGTGTTGCGTACGATGTCGTGGAAGATAAGAAATTAAAGCAGAAGTTTGACGTCTGTTCTTACCGCGTGCATCACATGAACGAGATAGAAAATATTGTGCAAGGAGTCAATGTCAGCCGTTATGCGATTTGAAACAACTTTTAAAGCGGCAACGAAGGAATATTCCGATTATGATACATACGTTCCTGCGCCTTATATGCGCGGAACGTTCTGTCTGAAAGCGCTTCCCGAACGGGCGGAGATCACGGTCACGGCGCTGGGATTTTACGATCTTTACATCAACGGCGTGCGGCTCACGAAGGGGATCCTTGCTCCGTATATCGGCAATCCCGATCAGGTCGTGGTGTATGACAGATATGATCTGAACGGTTATCTGTGCGAGGGAAAAAACGTTGTGGGGCTGATTCTCGGCAACGGGTTTACCAACAATTTCGGCGGCAGACCGTGGGACATAGACAAGGCGTCTTTTCGTGCGGCGCCCAAAACGGCGTTTTGCGTGGAAGCAGACGGGAAGGTGATTTTTTCCAGCGCAGACAGTCTGAAAACGGCGTCGTCGCCGATTTTGTGCGATGATTACCGGGAAGGGGAGGTTTACGATGCGCGCAAGGAGATCGAGGGCTGGAATCTGCCTTCGTTCGACGATTCGGCGTGGTCGGAGGCGATCCTTGCGGATATTCCGCAGGGCAGGCGGGTGCTTGCGGATTTTGAGCCTGTCCGTGAATATAAAAAGAGAAAAGCAGTGGCGATCGTGCCGCTGGAAGACGGATACCTGTACGATTTCGGTGTGAATACGGCGGGTGTACCCATTCTGAAGATTGACGGAAAGCCCGGGCAGAAGGTGACTCTCGTGTGCGGCGAATGGTTCAAGAACGGCAACATGGATACGAAGAATATCCAGTGCTGGGTGCGTGCGCGCGAGAGAGACAGAGAGATCCAGAAGATCGAATACACCTGCAAAGGTGAAAAAGGGGAGGGATTCACTCCCTGTTTCAGCTATTACGGGTGCAGGTACGTGAAAGTCACGGGGGCGGAAGGATCGCAGATAACGGACGATCTGATCGTTTTTTCCGAGCAGAGTTCCGCATTGAAAAAGACGGGGAGTTTTTTCTGTTCGGACGCCTATGCGAACAAGACTTTTGAAAACACGCTGCGCAGTGATTTTTCCAATTTTTATTATTTTCCTACCGATTGTCCGCACAGGGAAAAGGCGGGCTGGACGGGCGACGCATATCTGTCGGCCGAGCAGCTTATTTTGCTTTTGGATTGCGAAAGATCCTTGCGGATGTGGCTTTCCTGTATCCGTGACTGTCAGAAAGAAAGCGGTGCGATCCCGTGTATCGTTCCCACGGGCGGATGGGGATACGGATGGGGCAGCGGCCCTTCGTGGGACGGCGTGCTGACGGCTGTACCGTATATGCTCTATCGTTATACAGGCAAGCGTGAAATTCTGGAAGAGAACGCGGAAGCCATTTACAAATACCTGGGATTTCTCAGGAGTATCCGCAAGGAAGACGGTACAATCGCGTACGGACTGGGCGACTGGTGCCAGATCGGAGCGCTGCGCGACAGCGATCCGTGGACGCCGAATGCCGTTACGGATACGATGAGTGCGCTGGATATCTGCGGGAAAGCGGCTAAGATTTTTGATATTCTGGGCATGACGGCGCGTGCGGAAGAGGCGCGGGTGCTCAAAGAAGAATTCAGGCAGGCGGCGCGCGCTCATTTTGTGGAGTGGAGGTACGGAGACATATATTTCTGCCGTCCGTATTGTCTGACGCAGACGGCGCAGGCGGTCATGCTGTATCGCGGAGTATATGAAGGAGAAGAAATTCCGCATGCTGCGCTCCGCATGAAGGAGATGCTGGGCGGAACGGAAAACCATATGCAGGTCGGCGTGATCGGCGTGCAGGCGCTTCTGCGTGTGCTGTGCGAGAACGGTATGGCGGATCTTGCTTACGAAACGGCAATGAGTCCCGATCGGCCTTCCTACGCAAACATGATCGATCACGGTGCGACATCTTTGTGGGAATTCATTCACACTTTCCGCAAAGGTACGGAATATGACGTGACGGTGGGCAAGATCAAGTCCATGAATCACCATTTCTGGGGCGATATTGCGGCGTGGTATATCACGTATATCGCGGGGATCCGCATCAACGAAGATCTGACGGATATTTACAGGGTGGATATTTCTCCGTATTTCGTAAAACAGCTGAACAACGCATACGCACAGCATGAGATGCCTTACGGGAAGGTGATAGCGAGCTGGCAGAGGCTGAGCGAGGACAAGATCCTGCTTTACGCGGAGCTTCCGGAGGGTGCGCACGGTGTTCTGAAGCTGCACGACGGCTGGAAAGCCGAGGGCGATCCTGTGCTCTGCGGCGGAAAGAAATTCGTTTTGACCAGAGGCTGAAAATGGAACAGAAATTTATCGTTATGTCGGCGGATGCGCTGGTGACGGAAGATTTGGAACTTTTAAAGACATTGCCGAATTACAGGAAGTATGTCGAAGGCGGAGCGAGGACGGAGAGCATGCTGTCCGTTTATCCTTCGGTGACGTACGCGGCGCATACTTCCATGGCGACGGGTTTTCAGCCCGGCAAAACGGGGATATTGAGCAATTTTGAGAAAATAACGCCGTGTGTATTTTCGCATCCGTGGGTACTCACGCACGATCATGTGAAGGCGGAAGATATTTTCACGGCAGCCAAGCGCGCGGGGCTTACGACGGCGAGCGTTTTCTGGCCGGTGACGGGCAACCATCCTGACGTGGACTGGCTGATCAACGAGTGGCCTGGGTGTGCCGAAAATCTTCCGATCGAGGAAGCGCTTGCGACACAGGGCTCATCCGAAGAAGTGTTGCAGATTGTCCGCATGTACGCGAAAGAGATGGAGCGTACGGGCGTGCATCCGGGGTGTGATTATTTTGTTGCGGATTGCGCGGCGGAGATCATACGCCGCTATACCCCGGATCTTACGATGCTTCATCCTGCCAATGTGGACGGCGCCCGTCACGGGTTCGGTGTTTTCAGTGAACAGGCGGAGCAGGCGGTCAAGGAAACGGACGATATGATCGGGATCGTCTGCCGTGCCATGGAAGCCGCGGGATATGCGGGAAAATTCAATTTTATTCTTGTAAGCGACCACGGTCAGCTGGATATGAAACGAGTGGTCAATATCAACACTTTGTTTGCGGATCTGGGCTGGATCGAAACGGACAAACAGGGGAAACTTGCCGATTGGAAAGCGTGGGCGGTTTCCAACGGGTTTTCCGCGTATGTTGTCTTGCGCGATCCGAAAGACGAATCGTTCAGGAAGGAAGCGGAAAAAACATTGCGATCCATGCTGGAAGACGGGCTGTGCGGATTCGGAAATGTTTTGAACGCGCAGGAAGCGCGTGAGCGGTACGGGCTTTGGGGGAATTTCTCCTTTGTCATCGATACCGACGGATTTACGGGATTCGGGGACGAGTATGCCCATCCCAGTATTGCGCGCTGCCGCGATATGAGCGATTATCGTCAGGGCTGGGCAACGCACGGGCATATGCCGGAAAAGGGGCCGCAGCCTGTTTTCTGTGCCAAGGGGCCTGCCTTCCGTGAAAATTGTGTGGGAAAACCCGGTAAAATATTTGATCTCGCTCCTACGCTGGCGAAGGCCATGGGGATCCCTTATCCTGCATGCGACGGGCGCGCTCTCACAGAGCTGTTAAAATAATCGGCAGGAATTTCCTTCGGGAAAAAAAATACATTGTTGCGCGGGACGACTTTCTGCCGCGCAATGTATTTTTTTGCGCGAGAAATACAGGCACGGCGACGGGGGAGGTAAAGATTGAAATCGATTCTGAAAAGAATTCTGTCAGGATTGCTTGCGGTTGCTTTGTGCTTTGCGGGGGTATCCTGCGCACAAACGCAAAGCGGAAGGATGGAACTGAAATTGTCCCGCGAACGGGTGGATCTGCTGCCGCGGGGTGAATTTGCGTTGAAGGCGGAAACGCTTACGGTAAACGGGCGGGACGCAAAAATCGGCGAATTGGAATGGCTTTCAGAAGACGACACTGTCGCGAAAGTATCTGCGGAAGGTGTTGTGACGGCGGTATCGGAGGGTCAGACTGTTGTTTTTGCAACGGATAAAACTTCTGGTGTCAGAAGTGCGGGTACGAAAGTCCGCGTTTATGCGGGACGGGAGGAGATCGATCTGCAGGATGAAACGCAGATCAATTATTACGGCAGGAACATTGTGTCGGAAAAGAACGGGATCACTTTTCTGAATACGGCAGGAAGTTTCGAATTTAATTTTATCGGGACGGAATGTTCGGCGCGCCTGCACGCTACGGCTTTCGATCTGAAACTCAAAATTTATGCAGACGGCGTTGCGCAGGCGCAAATGCTGAAAATTTCACCCGGCACCAAGCAGATCGATCTTGCGGCGGGGCTGGCGGATGGATTGTGCCATACGATCAGGGCGGTGAAAGTCAATTCTGCGGCCAAAGGTGCGCTGATTTTAAACGGAATAGATTGTAACGGGGCTTTTGTCGATCCTCCGCAAAAACCTGCGCTGAAATTTGAAGTCTACGGGGATTCGATCACGGCAGGCTACGGCGTAAACGCCATACGCGGCGAAGGGGACACGATTGCCAATGAGGACGGAACGGCGGCATATCCTTATCTTGTCGCCGAAAGGTTCGGGGCGCAGGTACACGAACAGTGTGCTTCCGGGATCTCTGCCGTTGTCCCGGTATCTTCCTGGGGATGGAAAGAAGGGGAAACTGTATCCGATTTGTATGATACGTATGCCCTGAATTCGAACAGGACGAAGTGGGATTTTTCTTCTTATCAGGCGGATGTGATTTTGTTGTGCCTGGGAAACAACGATTATGTCGGGTGCATGGAAGGGAACGGAACGCTCGATGAATTCACGGACGGATATGTGCAATTCATCAGGAGCCTTCGTGAAAAAAATCAGGATGCGTACATTGTGATTTGTGACGGAATGATGGGACAATATCTTTCCGAACAGTTTGAAACGGTCGTTTCCAGGACAGGCGACGGCAAGGTTTATTTTCTGAACATGACGCCGACGGAAACGATCGGAGCAGGCGGACATCCGGGCGTAGCGGGTCAGAGAGCCGGAGCGGAAGAGCTCGCAGGTTTTCTCATTGAAAAAGGTATTTGTAGCGAACAGAGTCCGGCGTAAGGGGGTAATACAAGATGAAAAAAGCAATTGGGTGTTTACTGTCGATTTTTCTTGCTCTGGCAATGTTTTCGGCATTGATCGGCTGCGACGGGACCGACCGGAAAGGGTCTAACGTTTATATTGACGGCAGTTATAAAATCGTATACGCGGCGGAAGATGCGGCGGCAAAGAAAGCAGCCGAGGAAATTGCGGAAACGGTGAAGGACTGCGGCGGGGAAACTTTGACGGTCGTAGCAGATACGGAGGCTGCGGAGGGACAGGAAGTTCTTGTCGGCGCCGTCCGCGGGAGAGAGTACAGTGACTATACGTCGAGGATGGCAAAAAAAGACGGCTGGTATGCGGGTGTCTTGAACGGAAATATTTATATTCAGACCAAAACGGGCAGCTACGAAGCGGTGTTGTCGGCTTTTGAACAGTATTTTGTCAGACAGGAATTCTCGGAAACGGCGCAGATTTTTTCTTCCGGGGATTATCAGGTGGACAGTGTCATGTTCAATGGCGTTCCGTTAGGTTTTTACGACATTGTATATCCGATATCCAATACCCGTGCGCAGATGAAGTCGTACGAACTGCGGGAACGTCTTCTGGAAGAAAGCGGGTATGAACTTGGCGTGAACGAGCTGGCGGTTTCGGACGGGGAATATTGTCTTTATATCGGAGTGCTGAACGCGGACGGGGCGGTCGCTTCGGGACTTGCTTCGGAAGAATATGAAGCGGAATTCGGGGATAAATATGCGGGGATCTGTTCGGATCGTGAGATTTTATCTCAGTCGGTGGATAGTTTTGTTACAAGGTATTTTCTGACGGGTGAAAGGAATGTAGTCGTACGGGAAAGCGGGAACAAGCATCTTAAATGCTGGGAATATCTCAATACGCATCTGCAAAAGCAATCCGATTCGGAAACGACGCAGGTTATTCCCGGGGTATCTTACGAAAGGTTTACGATGACGGACGGAAACCAAAGCACAGTGACGGCGTATGTGCTCATAGCGGAAGCGGGGGCAGGTTGGGAGCTGAAGGTGGGGACGCATCCCGATTATCAGAAGGGAGCGCCTGTCGTTTCGACCGTTCTGAATACGGCGCAACTGATGCAGAATGACGGGGAAGATGTTCTGTTTGCCTGCAACGGCGGATTTTTCAGAATGAACGATCACAATTATCCGGAAGGAGTTCTTATCAAAGACGGTGTGTCCATGACGCATGTGAACGGCGGCATGGGCGAAGAGGGCTGCAACTTTTTCGGTATAACCAAAGAGGGGCAGTATGTGGCGGGGGATTATGCGAAATTGCAGACGGTCTATGATGATCTTTGGCAGGCTGTGGGCGGAAGAGGATGGCTTCTGGACGGCGGTGAATTGAACGATATCTGTTTTGGGGACGGAGATCAATTGGGGGAAAGCCGTCATCCGCGTACGGCAGTCGGCTGGAGAGAAAACGGAGACCTGATTTTTGCCGTCGTTGACGGCAGGCAGGAGGGATATTCTGACGGAGTGAATCTCTGCGATATGGCACTGCTCATGAAAAGTTACGGAGCCGTGGGGGCGCAGAATTTGGACGGGGGAGGATCCTCCACCTTTGTAACAAAAAATGCGGACGGAACGCTGAGCGTCAAAAACAAACCCTGCAACGAAAATAATTCTCTGCGCGCGGTGGGGGATTGTCTTGTCCTTGTCCGCACAAAATAAAATCAGATCCGCACCCGGGCCGCAGTGAATTTTTCCGCCGCCGTCCTGTGCGCCGATTCGGTGACTTTCACTGTCGGGCGCAGCAGATAAAGAAAGAGAGTACAGACCTGCAAGGATTGCTTTTTAAAATTCCGGGAATGTTTGAAATGATAATTTTGCGGCGAAACTGAAAACACTGTTTCAAAAACAAAGAAATAAAAAAGGCAAGGCGCGAAAAATTTTGCGCGCCTTGCTTTTTTATTGATGGAAATGTTATGTCTTTTTAAACGTTAAAGCGGAACAGAACGACGTCTCCGTCCTTGATGACGTAATCTTTCCCTTCCGAGCGGACTTTGCCTTTTTCCTTTGCGGCGTTGTAGTTGCCGCATTCGAGGAGAGTCTGCCAGTCCACGACTTCGGCGCGGATAAATCCTTTTTCGAAGTCGGTGTGGATCTTGCCGGCCGCCTGCGGTGCTTTTGTGCCTTTGGTGATCGTCCAGGCGCGCGTTTCTTTTTCGCCTGCCGTCAGGTAGCTGATGAGACCGAGCAGAGAATAAGACTTTTTGATCAGGCGGGAAAGCCCGCTTTCGCTAAGCCCGAGTTCTTCGAGGAACATCTGGGCTTCATCGGGCGGAAGCTGGGAAAGTTCTTCTTCTGTTTTTGCGCAGATGACGAGCACCTCACTGCCTTCTTTGGCGGCGAAATCTTCCACCTGTTTTACAAACGGCAGATCGGCGTCGGCTTTGCCCATATCTTTTTCGGAGATGTTGGCGGCATAGATGACGGGCTTGGAAGTGAGCAGGAATAAATTCTGCATGAATTCCTGTTCTTCTTCGGAAAGCTGCATGGTTCTGGCGCACTGTTCTTTGGAAAGATGGTCGTAAACTTTCTGCAAAAATTCGGCTTCGGCGAGGAATTTTTTGTCGCCGCCTTTGGCGGAATTTTTTGCGCGGTCGAGCCGCCTTTGAACGGTTTCCATGTCCGAGAGGATGAGTTCGAGATTGATGGTAGTGATATCGCGGACGGGATCGATGGAATTTTCGACGTGCGTGATGTTTTCGTCTTCGAAACAACGCACGACGTGAACGATCGCATCTACTTCACGGATGTGGGAAAGGAATTTATTTCCCAGCCCTTCGCCGTGGGAAGCGCCCTTGACAAGACCCGCGATGTCGACAAATTCGATGACGGCGGGCGTGATTTTTTTGCTGTCGTAAAGGGCGGCGAGTTTGTCCAGCCGTTCATCGGGGACGGCAACGACGCCGACGTTAGGTTCGATGGTGCAGAAGGGATAGTTGGCGGCTTCAGCGCCCGCGTGCGTGATCGCGTTAAAGAGTGTGGATTTTCCGACGTTCGGAAGACCGACGACACCTAATTTCATGATAAATACCTCTGTGCAGTGTACGGCATGGGAGCCGTGCAGTGTTCATACTTCTTTTATTATAATACAAAAAAGAAAATAATCAAAATAAAAGGCGGGGCAAAAGCTGAAAAAGTTGTCAAAAAGCGGAATTTATGATAAACTTGTAAAGAATGAAGACAAAGCAGAGGTTATTATGGATTTTAAAAGACACATTGCCGCGCATATCCAAGCGGGAGAATTGAGTGAAGACGAAATTTATTCGATGCTGGCATTGCCGCCGAATACGGAGATGGGAGATTTTGCCCTGCCGTGTTTTCGGCTTGCGAAGACGATGCGGAAAGCGCCCGCGCTGATCGCGCAGGAGATCGCGGACAATTATAAAAAGGATGACGTCGTATCGGAAGTGAGTGCGGTAAACGGATACGTGAATTTCAAGATCAACCGTGCCGTATGGGCGGAACAGACGCTCGGACGGATTTTTGCGGAGCGTGAAAGGTACGGCTCGTCGGAAGAAGGGCAGGGCAGGACTGTCTGTATAGACTATTCGTCTGTGAACATAGCGAAGCCGTTTCATATCGGGCATCTGTCGACGACGGTACTGGGCAGTTCTCTTTACAAGCTCCACAAATTTTTAGGATATCATCCTGTCGGGATCAATCATTTAGGGGATTACGGCACGCAGTTCGGAAAGCTGATCTCGGCGTATAAACGCTGGGGGAAGAAAGAGGATATAGAAAAAGGCGGGCTTCGGGCGCTGAACGCTCTGTATGTGCGCTTTCATGAAGAAGCGGAAAAAGATCCGTCGCTGAACGACGAAGCGCGCGCATTTTTCAAGAAGATCGAAGAAAAGGACGAAGAGAGCGTAGCTCTTTTCAACTGGTTCAAGGAACTGACCCTGAAAGATGTGGGCAGGATCTATGAAATGCTGGACGTGCATTTTGACAGTTGGGCGGGCGAGAGTTTTTACAATGATAAAATGCAGCCCGTGATCGACGAATTGCGTGAAAAAGGGCTATTAAAGGAGAGCGAGGGAGCGCAGATCGTGGATCTGGAAGAATACGGAATGCCGCCGTGCATTATTCTGCGCTCGGACGGAGCATCCCTGTATGCCACGCGCGATATTGCCGCGGCGATCTACCGCAAAAAGACCTATGATTTTTATAAATGCCTGTATGTTGTCGCATACCAGCAGAATCTGCATTTCAAGCAGTTTTTCAAAGTATTGGAACTGATGGGCAAGGAATGGGCCAAAGATCTTGTGCACGTCGCATACGGCATGGTGTCGCTGGAAGACGGATCGATGTCCACACGCAAGGGAAAAGTCGTATATTTGGAGGACGTCATACAAAAATGCGTGCAAAAAGCGCTGACGATCATCACGGAAAAGAATCCTTCGCTGGAGAACAAAGAAGCCATTGCCAAGACGGTCGGCGTGGGGGCGGTGATCTTCGGGGCGCTGTATAACAACAAGATCAAGGACATCACATTCTCGTACGATAAAGTGCTGAATTTTGAAGGCGAGACATCCTGTTATGTGCAGTACACCTGCGCGCGCGCGAACAGTGTGCTGGAAAAAGGCGGAAAGGCGGCGTCCTGGAAAGCGGGAGAGATCTGCCCGCAGGAATTTGAACTTGTCAAGCGGCTGGCAGATCTGCCGAACGTACTGCACGATGCGCTGGAAAAATACGAACCCTGCCTGATTGCGCGCTATGCCGTGGATCTGGCGCAGGTGTATAATAAATTCTATTTTGACTGTTCGATCCTGAACGCGGAAAAGGAAACGCGGGAATTTCGTCTGGCGTTGACGGAAGCGACGCTGATCACGTTGAAGAACGCGTTGGGGCTGTTGGGGATCGGCGTACCGGGAAAGATGTAGAGGACAGACGGGCGGAACTTATGATAAAAGCGGTCATTTTTGATTTGGACGGAACGGTACTGGACACATTGCCGGATCTGAATGCGTGCATGAATGCGGCGTTGGAAAAATACGGCTGTCCGAAGATCACGCTGAAACAGACGCAGGCGTATGTGGGGCATGGCGGTTTGCAGTTTGCGGAGTGCGCGTTGCCGGAAGAAAAGCGCGGGCAGGCGGAATATTTTTATCGGAATGTTTACTGCCCGATCCATTTTTGTTGTAAAAATGAACATACCAGGACGTTTCCGCAGGAAAAAGAGTGCATGGACGCGCTGAAAGAAGCGGGAATAAAACTTGCCGTGGTTACGAATAAATCGCAGCAGGCGGCGGATGTTTTGGGAAGAACACTTTTGAAAGACTTCGGTTTTGACGTGATTTTCGGGAATCGGGACGGAATTCCCGTCAAGCCTGATCCGACGAGCACGCGCATGGTTTTGAAGGAACTCGGTGTTTCGGAAAAAGACGCGGTGTTTGTAGGGGACGGCGACACGGATGTGCAGACGGCTCACAATGCCGGTATGCGGAGCGTGAGCGTACTGTGGGGATACCGCACGAAGGAGCAGCTGCTGGAAGCGGGCGCGGAACGGTTTGCCGAATCGTTTTCGCAATTAAAAGAGATACTTCTCAGCTTATAAGAAACGATCGGAGAGCGCAAAAATTTTGCGCTCTCCGATCGTTTTTGCTTTTGTATGATTTTAAAACGCGTTATAAACAGAGTACTGTGTCACGCATATTGATCTCCTTATTTCCGCATATTTCGGAAGATTGCGGGTCCGTTTGCCGACTGTTTATCGGAAAGGCCTGAAAAGAACAGGCAGGAGCCGTTGCGGCAGGTCTTGATCAGGATCGGTGCGGCGTCAGGGGATCGTGACTGTCATCGGGGAAAAGTTTTGCATAATTTTTTTCGATATCTTCAAAGGTTTTGATGTAACAGCGGAAAAATCCGCGCGTATCGGGACTGATGAAAGATTTTTCGGGCAAAGGCATCTGCTCGATTTCGTGCAGGCGGTAATCGCCGTTGACTTTCCAGCCTTCCAGAAGTCCGATGCGTATGGCATTTGCAGGACAGAAAAAGGAACAGCGCATACACATATCGCAGTGATGAGAGAAACGGATTTTTCCTTTTTCGAATCGGATGTTGTTTTCCGGGCAATCGCGGACGCATTTCAGGCAGCGGATACAGGAATCCATATCGGCGCGGTAGAAAAAAGAATTGACGGCGCCGCCCGCTTTCTGCACGGAAACGACAGCGGAAGCGAGCTTATAGATCGGCTTGGCGGGAATTTTCCTTACAGATCCGGATTCCAGTTCGCGGCACATGATTTTCAGAAGTTTAAAATCTTTGTCTAAAATTTCGCGGACAAAATTTTTGTCGAAAGCGAAGTGGATATTGTAGGGCATGACGAAGTGATATTCTCCCGCGAGGACAGCTTTTCTTTTTTTCATCAGGCGCAGGAGAATGCGGCTGGAAGCGTTGTTGGCGGCAAACGTCTCTCCGCTGTTTTTATAAATAAAGAATTTCTGCCCTGCAGATATATTCAGTGTTCGGACGTATCGATTGAACGGCAGGGGCGAGTTGAACCCGTAAATGGGGTAGCCGAACCCGATCAGGTCATAGCCTTCCGTGCAAACGGCGGGGATACCGCGCTTTATCTCGACGCGTTCAACGCTGTGACCGTGGGCAAGGAACAGGTCCTGAGCCCGATCGGTCAAATAGCGCGTGTTATAGGTACCGGTATAATAGATGAGAAGAATTTTCATGATTTTATTTTTGCTTTGCCTGTTCGGACAAGAAAGTCCAGCTGATCGGTGATCGTCTGAGAGAGGGGCCGCGGAGAAAAGCCAAACGTTTCTTTTGTTTTGGAGATGGGAAAATCGGCCTTTTCGCGGATGGCAGCCAGGGCGGCGGCCGTATAGAGCGGGCGTTTTTTGCGAAGTTTTGCCCACAGGCAGAGAAACGGGAGACCGAGATAGGCGGACCAGAGAGGCAGGGCGGGCAGATGTTTCTTGCCGACATGATCGGCGGCAATGTTCAGAATTTCGTCGATGCGGTCGGGACGGTTTGCAAAGATATAACTTTCGCCGGGCGCGGCCCGCTCCAGGATGGCGGGGAGAACATCCGCAACGTCGCGGATATCGAAATCGTTGTATCCGCCGCGGACGGAAGCGGGGAGTTTGCCTTCGAGAAAGTCGATGAACATCTGGGACATATGTCCGTTTCCGTAGTCGCCGGGGCCGATCACGCTGGCAAATAAAAGAATGCTGGCGTTCAGACCGTGTTCTTTTACGGCGCGCAGTACAATGGCGTCGGCTTCGGCTTTGGCACGCGGGTATCCTTTCCGCGATTTGGCGGGATCGGGTACATAATTGCTGATATCTTCTTTTAAAATAAGGCCTCGGGGAATCGCTTCGGTCGAAGAGATATGAATGAGTTTCAAAACGTTATGGCGGCAGCAGGCGCGGACAACGTTTTCAGTCCCTTTTACCGTTACGTCTTGCAATTCTTTTTGGGATCCTTCGCCGATCGTGACTTTCGCGACCGTGTGGATCACAATAAAAGGGCCGTTTCCGCGGAACAAAGATTCCACATCTTTTTCATCGGAAATATTGCCGAACACGAATTCGGGTTTTTTATCCTGAAAGACCCGTTCGGTTTTCTGAGGACTGCGCGCCAAGCCTCTTACGGCAAGACCTTCCTCTAAAAGCTTTTTGGTGAGTACGTTCCCGACAAATCCTGTGCAACCGGTCACAATGTAAGTACAATATTTATCCATATTTTTTCCCTTTTCGCTTCGCTGCATAGTACCGCTCCGCCGTACGACAGCAATCATCGCTTCGCCGCACGGTTCGCTTTGGCACGCGGCAGTCATCGCTCCGCCGCATAAGAGCAATCATTGCTCCGCCGCGCGGTTCGCTTTAGCAAGCGGCGGTCATCGTTTTGCCGTACGAGAGCAATCATCGCTTCGCCGCGCGGTTCGATTTGGCTTGCGGCTGTTATCGCTTCGTCGCATGAGAGCAATCATCGCTCCGTCGCACGGTTCGCTTTGGCTCGCGGCGGCCATCGCTTTGCCGTAGAGGAAACAGTATTAGAACGAACCGCACTGTATTTTTTTGCGGATGCCGCAGAAATTTTTTGTGCGGATCGGCTCTTAAAAACATTATACAAAAACAGTCGGTTTTTTACAATATTTTTTAAAAAAATTTTTATTTTTCTATTGACAGGCGCAATAAAACGTTATATAATGTATGTAATATAACGAACGTTATATAATACAGACAGGAAGTACAGGAATGCCTCCGAAAGCGAAACTGACAAAACAAGACATACAGGCAGGGGCGACGGAACTGGTGCGTGAGCGCGGGATAGCGGGATTGACGGCGAAGGCTTTGGCGGCGAAGCTGAAGTGTTCGACGCAGCCGATATTCTGGGCGTTTGAGAATATGGAAGAAGTACGCCGATCGGTGCGGGACGCAGCGATGCAAAGATTCGGAGAGTATCTGCGGGAGCCGCAGGAAGGGGCGTCGGCGTATTTATCGGTGGGCTTGAATTATATACGGTTTGCCGCGGAAGAAAAAGAGCTTTTCAAATTGTTATTCATGAGTGAGGATGGGGAAGACATACTCACGGCGCATAGAGAAATGCCGTACGTGTTGAGCGTTATCGAGCAGACGGAGAATATTTCCGGGAAAGACGCGCAAAACGTATATGAAGAGATGTGGATGCTTTCGCACGGGATAGCGACGATGATCGCGACGGGGACGGCGCGGTTTACGGCGGAGCGGATCCGCGGGATTCTGCACGATGTATATTACGGAATTCTGCAGAACGTGCGTAAAGGGAAATAGAAAAAAAGGCGGCATAAGCCGTAAAAAATCAGGAGGAAGGCATGAAAAAGTATGATGCGGTCGTGATTGGCGCCGGTAACGGCGGGTTGACGGCGGCGGTTCGGCTGTTGCAAGGCGGTGCGCGGGTGCTTTTGGTGGAAAAGCACAATTTGCCGGGCGGATTTGCAACGAGTTTTCGTCGCGGGAGATTTGAGTTTGAAGCGTCATTGCACGAGCTGAACGATTTCGGGACGGCGGACAATGCAGGGGATCTGCGGGAGCTGTTCGATCAGTTGGGAGTGACGGACAAAGTCGAGTGGATGCAGATACCGGAAGCATATCGGGTAATATCGCGTGCGGAAAAGCTGGATGCGACGTTGCCTTTCGGCGTGCAGGAATTCATTGACAAGACGGAGAAGTATGTACCGGGCAGCCGTGAATCGGTCACGAAATTTTTTGATCTTGCGGAAGAGGTTCGGCTGGCGCAGGCGTACACCAATTCGGTGAACGGGAAGACGGATTCCAAAGTGATGGTGAGCAAATACGGCAATTTTGTGCGGTGCGGATCGTATTCCGTGAACGAAGTGCTGCGCACCTTAAAGATGCCGAAGAGAGCGCAGGACATACTGAACGCGTACTGGTGTTATCTGGGCGCGCATTGCGATGATCTGAGTTTTGTGCATTATGCTTCGATGGTGAACCGTTATATGAAGCGCGGGGCGAGCATGCCGAAGATGCGTTCGCATGAGATCTCGCTGGCGTTTGTGGAGCGGATCCGCGAACTTGGCGGGGACGTGCTTTTCAATACGGAGGCGGTCAGGATCCTGACGGACGAGAAGGACGGCGGGGTATCGGGCGTAGTTCTGGACGACGGAACGCAGATCGAAACGCGTCATGTAGTTGCGAACTGTGCGCCGCATCTGGTATTTGGCAGGATGATGGACAAAGTGCCCGAAGCGGAAGTACGTGCGACGCATGCGCGCAAGTTTGCGGGCAGAGGGTTTACGATGTTCCTGGGGCTCAATAAGAGTGCGGACGAACTGGGAGTGGAAAATCATAACTATTTCCTGTACGATACGATGGACACGGCGGCGCAGTATGAAAAAATGCGCACGATCAAGGATAACAATGCGCAGGCGACGGTATGCCTGAACCGTGCATATCCGGAGTGTTCGCCGAAAGGGACCTGCATGATGTACTTTACGACGCTGTACATGTCGGATGACTGGGGCAACGTCAAACCGGAAGACTATTACAAGACGAAGAATTATGTAGCGAACAAGATGATCGATCGTTTTGAGCAGGATACGGGCGCGAAGCTGCGCGACAGCATCGAGGAGATCTCGGTAGCGACGCCGATGACGTATGCGCATTATTGCGGGCATCCGGAAGGTGTGATTTACGGATATGAATCGCAGTACTGGGACGGGCTGATGCCTCGTCTGCAGATGATGGCGGAAGATCACAAAGTGCGCGGATTGCGGTTTGCGGGCGGCTATGCGATGCGTTTGTCCGGATATTCCAGCGCCTATATTTCAGGCGATATTGTCGGACGTCAGACAGTCGGCGATATCAAGAGGGAGGGCTGAGTTATGTCATTCGTATTTAAAAAACAGATCTTCGGATTCATGGATCTATTGCGTTTCAAGAAAATGGTACCCAAACGCAGGGAGAAGCTGGAAGAAGGCTCGCCCGCGCCTTTGCCGAGCACATACCGTGTGAACGAAACGGCAAAAATTCTGCATCCCGGCTATCAGAGTGCGAAACTTGTCCGCATCGAGCAGAACACGGCAGACACAAAGACCTATGTGTTTGAAACACAGCGTCCGCTGTATTTCCGTGCGGGGCAGTACCTTACGGTCGGATGCAAAGTGGGCGAAAGTTTTGTAGCGCGTCCGTATGCGATCTCGTCGGCGCCCAGGGCAGGGCTTTCCAAGATTCTGAGCGTAACGGTCAAGAAATGCGGCTTTTTCAGCGGTTATCTTTTTGATCATGCGAAAGTCGAGGACATCTTTACGGTCGGGGATCCTTCCGGTGAATTCTGCTACGAGCCGATCAAAGACAGCAAGCAGGTCCTTGCACTTGCGGGCGGAAGCGGCATCACGCCTTTTTACAGCATGGCGCAGGCGATTTCCGACGGAACGGAAGATTTTTCTCTGACGATCCTGTACGGGGCGAAGACAGAGGCGGACATTATTTTCCGCAAAGAACTGGACGCGCTTGTTTCGGATAAGATCAAAGTCGTGTATGTGCTGAGCGACGAAAAGAAAGAAGGGTTTGAGCACGGCTTTATCACGGCGGAGCTCATCAAAAAATATATTTCGGGCGACTTTACGGTCATGATGTGCGGCCCGGGAGCAATGTACACGTTTGCGGACAGCCAGCTCAAGGCTTTCAATCTGCCGCTGAAACGCGTCAAGAAAGAGGCGAACTGCGTGGGCGTGCGCGACGTGAAGGATGCCGAATACACGCTGACGGTGCATATCGGTTTTGAAACGTACAAAGTCAAGGCACAGGCAAAGGAAACGATCCTGACCGCCATGGAGCGTGCGGGCTTGCAGGTTCCTTCCAAATGCCGTGCAGGCGGATGCGGATTCTGTCACAGCAAGTTGGTTTCGGGCAAGTTTTCCATTGCAGGCGCGGACAAACGCCGCCTTGCCGACACCAAATTCGGGTACATTCATCCCTGCTGTTCTTATCCGGATTCGGATATGGAACTGATCGTTCCCAAGGCTTAATCCTGCATAACAAAAAGCCGTCGGGCAAAATTTGCCCGACGGCTTTTTTGTTGTTTTTTGGAAATGAAATTGCAATCGCATGAAAGCCGATTGCATAAAGATTTTTTGATGCAACCGTTTTCCGAAGGGACGGAATAGGGTAACAAATAAAAGAGCCGGCAAAGCATAAGGCTTTGCCGGCCGGAAATATTGATCAGTTGATCATTTTTGCAATGGAGCCTTTGAAGAAGCTGACCACAGCGCCGATGATGGCGAGAACGCCGCCGATGATGGAGCCGATCGCAAGTTTTTCATTGAAAAGAAGCAAAAGTGCGTCTTTCGTATCCGATCCGAAGCTGATGGCGGTGAATCCGGTCGTGCTGAAGAGGAAGACCGCGCCGACGACGAAGCAAGCCGTAGCGATGATTTTACCGATAAAGCTTTTGCCGGTGATCAGGGAAATGATGCCTCCCAGCAGGGGCAGGAAATACGCAAGTGTTACCATGATATTGAACTGAAGGACATCGATGGTAACGCCGGGTATATCCGTATTTTTACTGCCGAAAGCGAGATCCATGCCCGAAATAGAGATTGTGGAGCCCCCGATTTTTCCGACGTAAGATACTGCATCCAGGAACATCATGCAGAATGCTGCGATTCCGAAAAGCAGAGCAATTGCGCCCGGAATGTAGTACTTGATTTTCGATTTTTTAGCCATATACATATTCTCCTTATATGATATCGTTAACTTAATTTTAACACAAACGGATGGAAAAATCAACACTTGTCCGTTAATTTTATAAAGTTCGACTGATTTTAAAAAAGTGTTGATTAATGGAAAGGGATGCGGTATAATGGAGCCATGGAAGAGAAAGAGCTGAAAGAATGGATAAAGGAGTTGGGGGAAGTCACGGCGGACTGTCCTTTTGAAGAAGATTTTGAAACGCAGGTATTCCGTCATGAAAAGACGCGGCGGTGGTTCGGGTTATGGCTGAAAGTGCCGAAGAAGTACATTGGCGGGGCGGAGGATGAATTTTGTCTGAATCTGAAATGTCCGCCGCAGCTGTCGGAGATATTGCGGCAGAATTATAAAGGGATATTGCCTGCGTATCACATGAACAAATCGCATTGGATCACGGTCAGGATAGGTTCGGATGTTCCGGAGGAGGAGATCCGGAATCTGATCAGACTGAGTTATGATCTGACGTCAAAACGCGGGAAGACGGGCAAAGCGGGCGGATGAGCGGGAAATGTGAAAATAATGTGATGAAAATGGGGAAAGGCAATGCGAATCGATTGCAATTCGCAGGCGTTTATAGTAAAATGAATAAGATAGCGGGCCGGCAGGCGGAAGTTAAGCCGGAGAGCGAAAGAAGAAAAGGGAACAGGAGGAAATTATGTCCAACAGCAGAAAACTGCCGCTGACGGCGAAAGATGCGGCGCTGAGTTTTCAGCATATGTTTGCGATGTTAGGCGCGACCATCACGGTGCCTATTCTTGCGAACATGAGCATTGCAATGGCGATGATCGCCGCGGGTGTCGGAACGATCATATTCTATTTCATTGCGCAGAAGAAAGTACCTGTGTTTTTGGGTTCGAGCTTTGCGTTTTTGCCTGCGCTGATGGCGGTTGTAGGTTCTGACAAAGAGAAATACGGAGCGGCATGGCGGGAAGCGATGGCAGCGGTTGCGATATCGTTGGTACTGGCGGGGCTCGTGTATGTGATTTTTGCGATCGTGATCAAGTATGTCGGCGTGCATAAGATCAAGAGACTGTTTCCTGCGATCGTGGTCGGGCCTGTCGTACTGATCATCGGTATGATCCTCGCCCCGAAGGCGTTCCAGAGCAACATTATTTCTTTCGGTATTAACAACGGAATACGTACTGTAGCGCTCTGGAAATCGTGGACGACGGCAATTGTTACTGCGCTGACCATGATTTTGGTCAACGCATACGCGAAACCGAAGTCTTTCCTGAAGGTTATTCCTATTTTGCTTGGTTTTGGCGTAGGATATGTTTATGCATTTATTATCAGCCTTGTGCCGGGCGGCAGTCTGCTCAGTTATATTGTGCAGGAAAACAACGTATTCAGTCATTTTGACGGATCGCTCGCATTCAGCGCAGGAAGGATCGTGTTGTTCCAGCATATCGGCGAAGAATTCTCCTTCTATCTCGGGTTCTCGTCGCCGACGTTCGGCACGACGCTCGTGTCGGCGATCCTGATGATCGTACCTCTTGCGATCGTTACGTTCATGGAACATCTGGGCGATATCAGTGCGAACAGTACGGTATGCGGTAAAGACTTCATGGTCGATCCCGGTCTGCACCGTACGGTTCTGGGCGACGGTATTGCGACGGCGGTCAGCGGACTTTTAGGAGGCCCGGCAAACACGACGTACGGTGAAAATACGGCAGTACTTGCGATCACGAAAAATTACAATCCGCGTAATATTTTCTTTGCGGCATGCCTTGCGGTGATTTTTGGTATGTTCACTGTTTTTGCCGATTTTCTTGCAACGATTCCGGGACCTGTTATCGGAGGCGCTTCGATTATTCTGTATGGAATGATTTCAGCTTCTGGTCTTCGTACCCTTGTGGATTCAAAAGTTGATTTTAACAACACTAAGAATCTGATCGTCGTATCGGTCACATTGGCAGTCGGATTAGGTATGGGAGCGATGAGCCTGATCGGAGATGTAACGGGTGACACGGTTTATAAAGTGATGATCGGGCAGGTCGAAATTTCGCCGCTTGCGATTGCAACTGTGTTGGCGATCCTTTTGAACCTGATCATTCCGAACACGAAAGAGCCGACCAAAGAGCAGGAAGAAGCGGAAGACAAGGTGATCACCAGCCTTGCTCCTTCGACGGCAGATATTGAATTGGATGAAATCGCGTCGGAAACCTCAAATGAAGGAGCGGAAGCGGAAAAGCCGGAAGATATTTCCGCAAAGAAATAAAGTAAAAAGAGAAAAGGACGCAAATGAAGAAAATCTGCGTTTACGGAAAGGATCAAAACGCCGCGGCAATTCTGCCGCGGCGTTTTGTTTTGAATGGGACGTGTATGAAAATCCGTGACAAACGAACAGTTTTGAAGCCGCGGATTTTCTAAAGATTATTTTGATTTTGTTGCGGAGGAGGGGGAGGAATGGAAGACTGCGCGATAGCTTTTATAGAAAGTGGGGTAGTCGTTGAATTTCATGAGCTGCGCGACCTGAACGGGCTGGAAGCCACGCAAAAGGTATTCTCTGGCGCGGTACATTTTTTTGATGCGAACGTAATGCATGATGCTGATGTTCATGGTTTTCGTGAAGATGTGCTGCAGATAGCTTTGTGAAACAAAGAGTTTGGCGGCAATATCTTTTGTGCTGAGGGGGGCGTCCAGATTTTCTCCGATGAACGCGATGGCTCCGGTTACGATTTTGGGCATTTCCATCGGTGAAAAATCGGAATTCTGCGTATCGTAGTAGAGAACGATGAGCAGTTCGCTCAGAAAAGAAACGAGCAGCGTGTAGAGCGGATCGGACGGATAAACCTTGGTATAGGAATCGAATTTGTGAAAAAGTTCGAAAATGGAGCTGTCCGTTTTTTTGCAGAAACTGTCAGGATTTGCAATGCAGCGGGGGATCATTTCGCTGGGGAAATTGATGACAAACCGATCGTAATATTTCAGAGGCGGCGTTTTCAGGACGTGATATTTTCCGGGCGGGATGAAAAAGATCGTGTTTTCCGTAAATTCATAGGAAACATCCTCGATCAGAAATGTTCCGCAGCCTTTGGTTATGTACAGGATTTCGCAGTCGGTATGGTGATGATTGAAGAAATCGCTTTCCTCGTTGTTTTGCGTGAAGTTATGAGAAAAATGAATTTTGTTGAAACGGATTTGGTTTAACATAGGAATATTATATCAAATGAAAGCAGAAAAAGCAATATATATCAGCAAAACGGGAAATTGTATTAAAAAAAATATTTGATATAATAAAAGAGGTTACAGCTTTCAGGGGAAAAGCAAAATTTCGTGACAGGAGGAAGCGGCAATGGAGATCGCGGCGCAGTTGTATACGGTAAGGGCAAAGACGCAGACGGAAAAAGATATAGCGGAAACGTTGCGGAAGATAAAGGAGATCGGATACGATTGGGTGCAGATTTCCGCATTCGGCAAATGCCGTCCTGAATTTTTGCGCGGCGAAATGGAGAAAAACGGACTGCGCGCCTGCGTGACGCATACTCCGTTTGAACGGATCGCGGACGATACGGAAAATGTGATTGCGGAGCACAAATTGCTGGGGATACCGTATGTCGGTCTTGGCTATTATGCGGCGAAAACGACGGAGGAAGCAAAAGGATTTTTAAAGCGCATCGTTCCGGCGGCGAAAAAGCTGTATGACAGCGGCTTGCAGTTTGTATATCACAATCACTTTATGGAATTTGCGCGCATGGAAAACGGGCAGCGTGTCTTGGACTATTATCTGGAGCAAACCTCGCCGGAAGAATTCGGCTTGTTGCCGGATGTGTATTGGCTGCAGTTTGCGGGTCTGTCGCCTGAAAATTTTTTGACAGAGCATGCAGACCGTATTCGGGTCATCCATCTGAAGGACATGAAAATAGACGGGGAAAGCGGCGAAAGAAGATTTGCGGAAATTTATTGCGGGAATATGGATTACGACTCCATTCTGAAGACGGCAGAGCAAACAGGGGTACGTTTTGCGGCGGTGGAACAGGACGAATGTTACGGAACGGATCCTTTCGAGGCTTTGCGGATCAGCCGCAAAAATATCCGTGAGCGTTACGGTATCTGATGTTGTGTGGTGCCTTGTGCGGGTACGGGCGCTCGGAACAAAATTCAAAACGACAATAAAGCGATTTTATCGTCCTTCGGCAGAGCCGAAGGGGGGCAAGTCAAAGCGTTTTTCAGGCCGCAGGCGAAAGATTTCGCCTGCGGCGGCAAATTTTATAGGGCTTGGCGGCGACAGGGGGAGAGTGTGGAAGATCGATCAACGTACAAGCAGAAAAAATGTGGATAAAAATCAGAAAAATGTTTGCATTTTGGAAAAAGGTGAGTAAAATAGAAGATGTGGGAAATTTTTCTCAGAACAGTAAAAAGGGGTAACTAATTTGTTGGATCAATATCGAGGGAAGCCTTTCTGGTGCTGGAACGGTAAATTGGACAAGGAAGAGATCATACGCCAGGTACATATCATGAAAGATATGGGCTTCGGCGGTTTTTTCATGCACAGCAGGACGGGTTTGGAAACGGAATATCTGGGGCAGGAGTGGTTCGAGATCGTAACGGCGGCGGCGCAGGAAGCGAAAAAGCTGGGCATGAGCGCATGGCTGTACGATGAAGACAGGTGGCCGTCGGGTACGGCGGGCGGAGAAGTTACAAAGACTCTGGAATTTCAGCTGAAGTTTATTTCGATGTATGATGCAGGCGCGGAGCCGGAGCGGGAAGTGCATATTGCAGGGGAACTGGGCAGGTTTGCGATTCGTCTGAATGAAAGCGGAGAGATGCTGGATTATTATCCGATCCGGGAGGATTCGGAATGCAAAGAGGGGTATGTTGCAAAGAAATTTCTGATCGAGCATATGAAAAATGCCCCGTTCTACAACGGTTACACTTATCTTGATACGATGAATCGGAAGGCAACGGACGCTTTCCTGAACGCGACGCACGAAAAATACCGTAAAAAATGCGGGGATATGTTTGGAAAAACGATATTGGGCATATTTACGGACGAACCGCATCGGGGGGCTATTCTGAACGGTTTCGGAATCGACAATGCGAACAAATTGCAGATGCTGCCGTACAGTTATGAACTTTACGGGCGGTATCGGAAAATCACGGGGGAAAAGCTGTCGGAAAAGCTGCCGGAGCTGTTTTATAAGCGTGCGGACAGTGAAATCAACCGAACCATGTATTATTATATAGAAAGTACGCAGCAGCTTTTTCTTGAGAACTTCGCAAAGCCGTATCATGAATGGTGTCTGAAGAATAAATTGATCTTTACGGGGCATATACTGCACGAAGACAGTCTGGCGATCCAGGCGCTGTTCCAAGGCAGCGTGCAGCGGTTTTATGAGCATATGGATTATCCGGGCGTGGATATTCTGACGGAAGGGAACCGTGCGTATTGGGTCGCGAAACAGGTACAGTCGGTGGCGCGGCAGATGGGAAAGAAGTTTGTTCTGAGCGAGCTTTACGGATGCACGGGCTGGCAATTCAATTTTCGATCGCATCGGGATGTCGGGGTATGGCAGGCGCTGTTGGGGATCAATCTGCGGTGTCATCATCTGAGTTGGTACACAATGGAGGGCGAAGCAAAGCGCGACTATCCGGCAAGTATTTTCTATCAGTCGGGATGGTATGAGGATTATAAGTATATTGAAGATTATTTTGCACGCTTAGGGGAGATTCTGGATAAGGGAAAGCCGCAGTGTGAGGTATTGGTCTTAAATCCGGTGGAAAGCGCATGGCTTTATCCGAGAGTCGGCTGGGAGAAGAATTTGTTTGATCTTCAGGTCGATGAGGCAAAGCGGCTGGAAGAGGATTACGGCAAGCTGTTCGGCATACTGACGACGGGGCAGGTAGATTTTGATTACGGCGACGAGGAAATGCTTTCGAGGTATGCGAAGGTCGTAACGGACGGTGAAAGTGTAAAACTGAAATTCAGGAAATCGGAATACAGCTGCGTGGTGGTTTGCGGAATGCGGACGATTCGTTCCACGACGGCGGAAATTTTGAAAAAATTTACAAAAGCGGGCGGCAGAGTGATCGTGGCGGGGCAGGCTCCTGTTTATATGGATGCGGCGGCTTTGTTCCCGGAAGACGGATTGCGGGGGAGCGAGCAGATTTCTTTTGAGCGTGACGCCGTTTTAAAGAGTCTGGACGGATATCGGAAAGTAAAAATTGACTCTTCTGAGATTCTGACGGCTGTCAGGAAGGTCAAAGACGGTTATTATGCCGTTTGCCTGAATACCGACCGCGATGCGAAAAAAGAAGGGCTTACGCTGCAGTTTGACCGGGCGTACAATGTGGATGAGATCCGCCTTGAAGACGGAAAGAAGAGCGGGATCGCAGAAAATGCGGAAAGTATTCCGATCTGTTTTGAGCCGGGCGAATGCAGGGTATTCCGTCTGATGCGGCAGGAGACTTGCGCGAAGATCGCAAAAGAGGAAGAAGCGAAGGGCGAAGTCGTTCTCAGCGGAGAGATGGAATACGAGTTGTCGGAGCGGAATGTATTGCCGTTGGACTTTGCGGCGTATACGCTGGACGGCGTGACGGACGGAAAGGCTTATGAAATTCTCCGTATTGACCGCATGGTGCGTAGCAGTCTGAAGATGCCGTTACGCGGCGGGGATATGATCCAACCGTGGTATCGGGAAAAATACGGTATTTCGAAAGACGAAACGGGCAGGCATACCATCCGTTTGCGTTATTCATTCCGTGCGGAGGTTTTGCCGGAAACGGAATACCGTTTGGTGATGGAGCAAAGCGAGCGTTGGGAGATCCGCGTCAATCGTAAAAAGCTGGAAAAGAATGTGAAGGGACACTGGATCGATAAGTGTTTTGATGAGATCGAACTTCCCCGCGAACTTTTGAAAGAGGGTAAGAATACGATCGAAATGACGGCGGAGTTTGATGCAGGGCTGAATCTGGAGTGCGCTTATATTATCGGAAATTTCGGGGTCGGTCTGGAAGGGAAGAAAACATGGATCCGTGCGCTTCCCGAAAAACTGAAGACGGGGGATATTACATACCAGGGATTGCCGTTTTACAGTGGAAAAATTTGCTATCATACGGGAATTTGCAACGAGAGGTTGAAGGTGAAACTGGAAGATTGCTGCGGCGCCGTGAGTAAAGTTCGGTCGGAAAAATATTCCGAATACGTCGCGTTCGCGCCCTACGAGAGCAAGACGTTCGATTGCAAGGGAGAATTGAAGATCGAAGTCTCCCTGACGCGTCGGAACACATTCGGGCCGCTTCATTATGCCCCGATTTTATGCGGGGGGTACGGACCGGAAATATTTGTGCTGGACGGAAAGGATTATACGGACAAATATTGCCTGATCCCGCAGGGGATTTCCGATCGGGTGACAGTGAAACTGTATTGATTTTCGCCACAATATCAATTTTGATTTAAATTTTGTATAACGTCATTCAGAAACGGATGCAAAGCCCGTGAAAGGCTTTGCATCCGATTTTTGTGCGGGACAAAAAAGATAAATCAGATGATCTTGAGATCGGTGTCTGAGAACAGGGCGGGAACGTATTTGCGGAGCGGAATTTGCTCGGGAATGTTTACGCATTTCAGCTAAAAACGTACGGCTAAAAACGTACGGCGCCGCGCTTCTGTTTGACCGTGCGGGGAGATCCATGGTATAATGAAGAAAAATGAAACAGCGGGAGAGCGGAAAGATGGTACGGAAAATTACGCGGTCGGATCAGGATGCGTTTTTGCGGTTGTCGGAAATTTTTTATGCTTCGGCGGCGGTCATGCATAACATACCCGAGGACTATCATAAAAAGGCGTTTGAAGAATTGATGCGTTCGGACGAATATGCGGAGGGGTACATTCTGGAAACGGATGGAAAGACGGTCGGCTTCGGGCTTACGGCGAAGACATATTCGAGAGAGGCAGGCGGCAAGGTGCTGTGGCTGGAGGAGTTGTTCGTGCTTGAGGAATACAGATCCTGCGGTCTCGGCAAAGAATTTTTTGCTATGGCGGAAGCGGATGCGAGGGAAAAAGGATTTGCCCGTATCCGTCTGGAAGTGGAGGAAGAAAATGTGCGGGCGCGCACCCTTTACGAGAGGCTCGGGTATCAGCCGCTCGGATACTGTCAGATGGTAAAAGAACTAACTTAAATTCCGTGAAAGGGCGATGTAAAAGAGAGGGCGTATGAAGTCAGGCAGAAAAGAGGCGGGATTCTTGTCCGGAAACCGATAAACGGAGACAAAAAGACGGCAGCAGGCATATTATGAAAGTGGAGGCAACTCCGATTTATTCACGAGGGGGCAAAAAATTATGTGTCTGCTTTATTCCATTCTTTTCGGCGGCGGAAATTGTGGCTGTAACCGTAATTCCTGCTGTTATGAAAACAATTTTGTATGTTCGGGCAACTGCGGTTGCGGAAACAATTCGGCGCGTTCGGGCGGCTGCGGTTGCGGAAATAATTCGGCGCGTTCGGGCGGCTGCGGCTGTGAAAGCGGTTCGCGTTCGGACGGCTGTGCAAGCAATGTGTCCATGCAGAATCTCTGCGCGTCGGCGGGATGCTGCAGCAATTGCAATCGTTGCTGCTCCGGGTATGGGCAGCATGGCGGCGAATGTGTCTGCGGTGATGTTTGTTACTATTGCCGTCAGTATGCGTTGTGCCGTTGCTGCAATCGTTGCGGAAACTGAATGCATACAAAGAAAAAGGCGGCATTTTGCCGCCTTTTTTGAGTTTCGGGGCAGTTTGTACGATATCACAGTACAAAAGGATGCAGGGATGTGCAACTTTGCAACAGCGAAGGCCGAAGGATGAATGTAAGGGTCAGATGTATGCCGCCATATTGTTCCCAAAGAAAGTTTTTTGTGCGGAACAGCGGATTTTATGGCTGTCGTGATTGCATTTTGGAAAAAAATATTGTAAAATAAAAAAGAATGCGGATGTGGCGAAATTGGCAGACGCGCCGGACTTAGAATCCGGTGGGCAACCTTGCAGGTTCAAATCCTGTCATCCGCACCAAAACGTGGATAAGGGCGCATCTTGCGCCCTTTCTTTTATGTCTCGGACTTGGCTCTTTACGCTTCGTAAACTCACTCATTCCCGTATTTGAAAATACGCAATCAGCAACCTTCTTTTCAGAAGCAGCATTTTTATACAGGAAATCCATATGAAACACCTGTTGCGATCCGATCCCCCCATGGTTGGACGGCAACAGGTGTTTTTTGTGTTTTAAGCTGACAGGGCAGAGATTTTCATGATCCATAATGGATAAGTGCAGCATTTAATTTGTTAAAACTGGAGGGGAAGGGGCAATTTTGTCTTTTTTCATATGGAAAGTTAGTCAAACAAAGCCAATTTATGTCAATAAGAATTAACATATGAATATTGACAATATATGTAAGATATGCTAAACTATAAAAAAGCTGAAAAGGAGGGAAAGGTGGAAAAGGAAGAAACAGAAGTTCGGCGGTTGCAGTTTATCGGGCGGCTGAATGGTACAATTTTGCGGGTCAATTGGTTATTGGCGGTCATAGCGTTGCTGCCGTTGTTTTATAAATTACTGACAGGGATAGTCGCATTGGGCAGCGTCATATATCTTATGTTTCTGCTTATATTTGTGATCGCATCGTTAGGGGTGTTGCTTTTGAACGAAGGGTTCCGTTCTTTATTTCATACGGATAACCTGGATAAGTTCAACGCATTTGCAGAGCAGATCACAAATTTTTACAGGGTAATGCTGCCGATCGTATTTACAGTATCGCTGGCATTGTTTGCGTTGAATCTGTTTTTATCGATACGCTACGCAAGCGGTAGGCCTGCGAAAGTCAGGATACTTTCGGGAAGCATATGTTTAGGCGTAATGGTTTTGGCGGTCGTATTGTTTTATGTATGGATGCAGCGGGGGATAACGTTATGAAGGTATATCTTATCAACCGTGCGGATGTGCAGGTATTCGGAAGAGAAGGGCTGATGAAGGTATTCCGTGACAAAAACGGAGAATACATCGAGACGGGGCATACAGCAGGAGAGCAGGCCGAATTGCGGATGGTAAGGACAGCGGAGCTATCGCGTCGGCACTGGATTTTATATGTATTGTTTTTTTGGATCATTGGTTTTTTTGGCTTTTTGACTCCGCGGTATTCAAAATTTGCGGGGAATCTGGACGGGACGGTGCGGTTTACGGAGCGGCCCGGGAATATTTTAAAGATCCGTTTTACTCATTTTGCGGGCAGAAAGGAGAGCGGAGAGATTGCCGCGATGACGGTGTTCGGGGATGAAGGGGCAGTGATAGAAAACGGAAATTACATACCGGATCGGGCGGCGGGCCGAAGGTATAAACTGTATAAATTGTGTTCGTGGGCTGCCCGTCTTGTGATCGTTGTGTTACTGATCGTATTTCTGATCAATCTTTAAAAAAGGAGGGGAGTGAGAATGAATTTATTGGCATTGCAGGTGGACGGATTGGAGATAGCATATATTGCGGTAGGGATACTTCTTGGTATTGCCGTAGTGGGGGCATTGATTGCTCAGATTGTGGTGATAGTTGGATATTGGCGCGGAAACCGAACGCAGAACTCGCTGGGCATAAGCGGCGGTGAATTTGCGCGGAAGCTTTTGGATGAGGACGGGCTGCAGGAAGTGCAGGTGAAGAAATGCACGCTGCTTCGGACGCTTTTATTCGGGAATCATTACAGTATCGCGAGAAAGACGGTATTTTTGCGCATCATGACGATCAACAAAGCGAGCGTGACTTCGGTTGCGATTGCGGCGCAGAAAGTTGCGTTGGCGGAGCAGCACAGGGACGGGAATAAGAAGATGATCGTGCGCGGAAGGCTGCAGGGGCTGGGAGTGTTTGCACCGTCTTTGTTTCTGCCGTTGGTGATTGTCGGAATTTTGTTGGATTTGTTTGTTTTTGAAAATTTATTCATGACCGTGATTGTTTTGATTCTGGGGATTCTGTTCGTCATATTCGCGTTTGTTGTGACGATTCTGAACATCCCGGTGGAAAAGAGCGCGATGCAGAGGGCGTCGGAAATGCTGGGGGCTTACCTGACGGCGGAAGAAATGAATATGGTAAAAAAGGTATACCGTAGTTATCTGATCGAATATGTGATGCAATTTATCGTCGCATTGCTTCGCCTGATACAACTGATCCTGAAAGCGATATTAGCTGTCCGTAAGAACAGATAAAGAAATTTTAAAATTGCGCGCTCCTGCCCGGTAACGGGCAGGAGCGCGCGGCGTCAATGGTATGAAAAAATAGGATCTGACTGACAAAGCGGAAATTTTGCGCGGGATTGTCGAAAGGTCATGAAGCCGATGAAAAACATTTCCGGCGGTCAAGCCGAAAAAAGAGCGCGGATGCAGAAGGTGTGAAAGACTCAAATCCTCTGAAAGCATAAAAGACGTTTAAAGAGAAATTACCGCAGGTGCGGATTTTTTTCGGGCATGAATTTCCAATAACGGACGGGCATATAGCCTTTCATTTGTTTTTCGTGGGGGCGCTGGGAGATATTGACGGAGCGGTAATATTCGCGCCAGAGCGCCTGGAAATTTTCTTCGTCGGGGGAAAATTGAACGCTGACGTTTTCATCGGTTGCGGCGATGGCGCAATCCTTGCCGTTCCAGAGTGCGGCTTTATGCCGCAGCGTATCGTGGATGATGAAAGATTGCGAGGAAAGCCTCCGCATGAAATGAGGGAGGATGAGTTCGAGGATATCGTTATCGGGGGAGAAGGGGGCGTAAAAGATGCCGCCTTTACCCTCCATGAACCGCAGGAAGCCTTTGAATCTGTGTGCTTCAAAGGTAACTTTGCCGCGTTCGTCCATCGCTTCGATGACGGCAGGATCGGAAAGCCTGTCGCGCACGGGGCATTTGAGCTGAACGATGCGCCGCAGGTAATTCAGGGCGGTCATTTCGCGCGTAGCGGTACCGCGGCGCAGAATGAGAGAAATGTCGTTGCAGGCGCCGCTGTCGTACTGATGGAGCTTATTTTTGACGCGTGCGCATTTTTCGGCGTCGTATTCTGTCGGCAGGATGCGCGCGTCGAGCGTCAGCTGGATATGTTTGGCGGAAGTTACGATGCAATCGGTATCGGTGCAGGCATGAAAGGCGGCGGAATAAAAGGCGGATTCCGATCCGTCGGTGATATAGATGTTCATAACTGACCTGTGAGAGCGCTCAGCGAAGTTTCGGGGGTAGAAAAAAGGGAGAGCTGCTCATATTTTTCTTCTTTGGATTCCAGGGCGAGCAAGGTGCGGACGGACGAAATATTTTCGCATCCGAAAAATTTGCCGTTGCAGGTAATGAAATGTTTTGCTCTTTTGAGAACGATGCGCATTTTTGCGAGGTCGTCGAACCCGAGGGCGGTAAATTTGCGGGCTTTCAGGATCTTATAAGCCCCGAGGGTTCCGATGCCCGGTACGCGCAGAAGCATTTCCAGCGGAGCGGAATTGATCTCGACGGGGAAAAGGTGCATATTTTTTAAAGCCCAGGCGCATTTCGGGTCGTATTCTTCGGGCAGGTTTTCGCCTTCGCCTGCAATTTCCTGTGCGGAGAAGCCGTAAAAGCGCATCAGCCAGTCTGCCTGGTACAGTCTGTGTTCGCGCAAAAGTCCGGTGCATTTATCGGGTAAAAGGGAATGACGGACGACGGGCACATACGAAGAGTAATAGACGCGTTTGAGCGAAAATTTACGGTACATTGCTTCGCTCAGCCGCAAAATTTTGCCGTCGGATTCGGGGGAGGCCCCGACGATCATCTGCGTTGTCTGACCGGCAGGCAGGAACCTGGAGATCTTTTTTGCTTTTTCCTCGGCGGAAAAAGCCTGTTTTTCTGCGGCGAGCTGCTTCATCGGGAGCAAAAGTCCTTCTTTGGACTTTTGCGGCGCGAGCAGTTTTAAGCTGTGTTCAGAGGGAAATTCGACGTTAAAGCTCATGCGGTCGACGTAGCGGGCGGCACGGGAAATAAGTGCTCTGTCCGCGGAAGGAATGCCTTTGAGGTGGATATAGCCGTTGAAGTTATAGACTTTTCGCAGGCGTATGACCGTTTCGACCAGGCGTTCCATGGTGTGGTCGGGCGATTTTTCCACCGCAGAGGAGAGAAACAGCCCTTCGATATAATTGCGTTTATAGAAAGAAATGACCAGTTCGCAGATCTCTTCGGGAGAAGCGGAGGCGCGTTCCACGTCGGCTTCGGCGCGGTTGGGACAATACAGGCAGTTGTAAACGCATTTGTTGCTCAAAAGAATTTTGAGAAGGGAGATACAGCGTCCGTCGGGGGTAAAAGAATGGCAGATCCCGCCGATGCTTGCATTGCCGATCCCGCCTTTTTTATTGGCGCGTGCAGAACCGGACGAAGAGCAGGAAACGTCATATTTGGCGCTTTCTGTCAGAATGGATAATCTTTTTGCGTCGATCATACATTTTTCTCCTTTGGCAATGCGAACGGGGGGATCCCTTTTTCCGTTCCGTTTGCCCGTAGAACAAAAGCTGTGTTTTAAGTATGCGTAAGCATTTTTCGTTTTTTTCGGACAGAAACGGATATTTTCCGCGACGGGTATTTTTCGCTTTTCGTGTGATTGTATTATACCGCAAAAGCGAAAGATAGTCAAACATTTGTTTGTAATTCTGGGGAGAAAAAATAAAAATTTCACTTGTTTTTCATGGAATGATAGTGTTATAATAATAGAGGGGAGTTATAATTGCAGATAATCGAGAGAAACGGAGGAAAGGAGATATGAAAGTACTGATCGTAGACGATGAAGAGATGATACGGAACGTTTTGCGGGAGTATATTGAATTTGAGGGGAACGAGGCGTATGAAGCGGCAGACGGGATCCAGGCGGTGAAGATGTGTAGGGAGAATGATTATGACATCATACTGATGGACGTGATGATGCCGTCGCTGGACGGATTTTCGGCGGTGAAGGAGATCCGCAAGTTCAAGGACATACCGGTGATCATGTTGTCGGCGCGCGGAGAGGAATACGACAAGTTATTTGGATTTGAAGTGGGGGCGGACGACTATGTGACGAAGCCTTTTTCGCCGAAGGAAGTGATGGCGCGGATCGCGGCAGTGACGAAGCGGCATAAGGCGGGGGCGCCCGCCTCGCGGGAAATTATGAAATTTGAAGGGCTTGAGATCGACATGAAGGGGCGGAACGTGTATGTAGACGGAGAGAAGCTGGATCTTACGCCCAAGGAATATGAATTGCTGTTTTACCTTGTAAAGAACAACGGGATCGCGTTATCGCGGGAGAAGCTGTTGTCGGACGTATGGGGGTTTGATTTTTACGGGGACGACAGGACGGTGGACACGCACATCAAGATGCTGCGGGGAAGCCTGAAGGAATACCGTAAATTTATTGTAACGCTCAGGGGATTGGGGTACAAATTTGAGGCATGAAGGCAGTCAGGCATTTTCACAGTATTAATTTCATATTGTGGCTGAGCTTTCTGGTGTTTGCGGCGTTTATCATCATGTTTACCTGGATTTTCCAGACGACGTTGCTGCGGGTATTTTTAGGAGTACAGATGACGGACGATCTGGACACGTTGGGGAAGCTGGCGTATGATAAATTGCGTACGGAGTTACCGATCAAGGAAAATCTGCCGAACATAGAGCGTTGCGTGCAGATGTTGCAGGAAGACGACCGTTCCGCGACCATATATATTTATGCGGCAGACGGTACAAAGTTATATCCGACGGATAACGGCGTGGAGGAGTA